>OGZH01000491.1_pt1 | contig 27560 bp, 37 predicted proteins | sample 1576741 | NCBI WGS metagenome assembly OGZH01 (sample SAMEA3541560, study PRJEB24748) | human gut metagenome | biome: human gut; feature: human-associated habitat; material: faeces | place: China | collected 2012 | reverse complement strand
CATATTTAATATTGTACTGATTTAACTTATCAATAATTTCTTTTCTCACTTCTTTTGCTTCGTCTTCATTCTGGAATCTTCCTTCGTTTTCATAAGAATGGTGTCTTGTGAGTAAATAATTTCTATTATTATATGAATTGAATACATTTAACACAGTCTTGTTAAAATCTTCTCCTAATACTTCATCTCTGTTATATATAGCACCTAAGATTAATGGGGAATCAACTACTATTACTTGTACTTTTCCTTTGACTCTTCCCATCTTGAATGACTGTTTACCAAAAAGATATTCTTGGTGTTTAAATACCTCATCATTATTTTCATAGACTTTATCTTTGGCAAATTCTGAAACATATTCAGCATTAATTCCGTTTCTTTTTAATCTTGCTGCAATATCCATAGCACAGGTGCTTTTACCTACCGATGGTTCGCCAAACAAATTTACAACAATTGTGTTCATAATTTCCTTCCTTTCTTCCAAAGAAACTGTCGTTATATTTAATAATATGTGGGTAGGGATTTTCACCCTACATATACATTACTGTACAAACAGAGGTATTATTAACGTGACCGCCATGGGAAAAGAACTTCCGTACTCTTGGTTAACAGCCAAGCGCATTGTTCAGTCGTACACTTAAGTACATTTCTCGCTACATAACGGATATTTCGTGTCTACATATTCCACCACCACATTTATTTATTCTCTTTTTTTTATATGAAACAGAAGTTTCAATTGTTTTCTTCTTTTTGCATTACATAATATAATTTTCTACCATCACCATATTCTTCATAAAGCATCGGCTGAAAGCCTTGATTTATAAGGCTTAATAGCATTCTACTTGCTTCATGACTCTCAAAAAGGCTTATTTCTGCTATTTTGATGAATTTTTCCATTCTTATCTCCAAATTTAACCAAATGAAAGAACGGTTTCAAAGGATTTTTCAACCTCGGAAACCCTTATAAATCAAGGGTTTTGAGAATCGAGTTTTCCAATTTTGCGTTTAATCCTCTAAATCTATCATTAATATTACCTCCTATTATATTATTCTCTCTATCGAAGGTAATTCTTTAAGAAATATTCAAAGTATTCACGAATGAATAAACCCGAATATTGGTTATTTGGCATAAACATAACTGGAATATTATACTTGAACCAAAAACTATGAATAGATGCTATAAAAGATTTCCGATTATACTTTGTATCATAATTGCCTGTGGCAATGTCTTCATAAGAAGCATTTTCGATTAACAATACTTTAGTCTTTGGTGCAAGACATAATTCTTTCTCAAATCTGTCACGCTCTTTTGTCAAATTATTACTAATTTCTTCGAGACTTGCTTTTCGTTCAATTACGCAAGTGGTATTAAAATACAAATCACGAGGTATTGATAATTTCTCGTTAGCAGGAATCATAAAACTATAATCACCATAGTCAAGTGCTTTCTTCTTATAAGAAATTTCTTTTCTATCAAAATAATCTGTAATGTGAGAGTTTACTTTCTCACGAGTATCTATAAGGATTACGATGGAAGATATTAACTCTTCCATCTCCTTATCTGTGTATTTATACTTGCTAAATATCGTCTTCGTCCTCCTCAATATCATTCTTAATTGCAAATTTACTCAACCAAAACTCGAATTTATCAGGAACTTCCTTATAAATCTTCTTTCCTGTTTGTGGATTTATTTCACCTGTTGGCTCTTTTTTATTTTTCTTTTCAAGGGAAATTATGTAAAGGACAGAACCCAAATCGAAGGGGTTACGATTATACTGACTTGTCCACATTTTTACATCTCTTGTTTTCCCACTATAAATTTCAAACAAGTGAACATTTACTATGGATTTTTTGATATCCAATTCAGATACATAATACAAACGTTTGCTTACTTTTGAATCTGAATCACTTACAATTCCAAGAACTTCTCGTTGGTTGTCTAATCTTTCTTTTAATGTCAATTCTCTATATGGAATTTTTGAAATTAGCTCATTAATAATTTTGTTAGAATCAAGTTTATTAAACTGCTTTGCAGTCTCATTCCCATATTTTTCAAGAACATCAAATGGCAAGTTATTCTTTTCAGCTTTATCTTTTGCAATTTGCTTTGCTCCATTGAGAAGATCATAATATCGTGTAATTTCAAGTAGAGTATTTACATCTCCATATTTCTTAAAATAATTAATCCTAATGAGCTTATTAACAATGGTTTTATTGATTGAATTAGAAAACAATGCAGTCAAAACGCCTGTAAAAGTTTCATATTCCTTTTGTCCTAATTCATATAAAGTATCAACTACACCTTCACCAAAACCTTTGACACTGGATAGATTAGGATATATTAGTTTATTCTCTTCGCTGATTGTAACCCTTCGATTATCTGCACCAAATTCATAATCACCTAATTTATATCCCCAAAATTTAATAGCTTCTTTTACAAGAGCATCAATTTTATCCTTTTTATTTTTCTCTTGATAATGGTTAATAGCCACTTCGTAAAATGTTTTTGTGTGATGTGCTTTGAACCAAGCTTGATAAGCAGAGTCCCCTCCCATTGAATAAGCATGTGGAGAATTGAAGGCGTATCTCGCAGAATCCTCAATTACATTCCACACATTCTTGAAATTATCTGTATTGCCAAATTCATCATTCCATGAGTGATTTAACTCAGAAAGTAAATGTTCTTTCTTCTCGCCCTTTAATTTCTTTTTGGAAATAGATTTAATGACACCATATGTTTCACCCATTTGTAATTGCAGGAATGAAAGAACTTTCATAATAGATTCCTGATAAATCATAAAGTGGGCAGTGTCGGATAACAAGTCATCAATCTTTTTTTCACCTGTTGTATATGGTTCACGATTTAAGAATGTACTAAGTAATGAGGCAAAACCAGGTCTAATTGCTGCAATAAAACTACTTAATTCAGCCAAATTCTGTGGCTTATATTTTTTTACACGATTAGTTGTGGCTTCTTTTTCACATTGATTAACACAACAAGTTATACCATTCGCATAAATATCCCATGTCTTTTTATCATTATCTATCATATGTCTTAGTTCATCAAATGTAGGAACTTCCATACCGATACTATGAAAGAATTTATATGTAAGATAAACACTATCTACAATAAGAAAATCCTCTTTGACATATCCAAATTCATCAAGATAACCACCCTCGATAGCTGCACATACTGTTCTTTTACCAGTTGATCCAGACACAGCACTTATCAGCCCTACTTCTCTTCGTATATCACCATCAAAAATAAAATGTCCACAAGCATGTACTTTTAAGTTAATAGTAATGCCTTGATATTCATTGCTCTGTTTAAATAAAGAGATGTATTCTTCTGGTATGTAATCTTCAACATGGATATCTTCTTTTTCATCATCATCTGCGTATTTTAAGGCTTTGTTATATTCATCAAGATATTTTGAAATCTGATTGGCATCTTCAGGTTTAACATCATTTGCACCTGCGTATAACTGCCATGCTGCTTTTTCTTTTAATTTTTCTATTGCCATCAAAGGATAACAACCATGTTCACCAAGTAATTTCCTTGCTGCTTTAACAAATGGTTCTTGTGTGGCAACATTTAGGTCGATATCTGGCATCTGACCTGCTAATACACGTTCCTTAGTTAAAAATCTTTCAGGATAAATTGGAATATCAGCATTGAATCTATCAACGGTTGTTAATCCTAAAAGCTTATTTGTAATGAATGAAGCCGCACTACCTCTTGATGTAGTTGTTAAAATACCACCTTCATTTTGGATTGCATCATCTACAATAGCTTTACTTGTCAAGAAATAATCAACAACCCCAGCTTCCATAACTTGTTTTGCTTCATATCTAATTCCATTTGCTTTTTCTTTAGACTTTTCCTTTTCTTTGGCATATGCTTTATTCAAAGTATCTTTGTAGATTTTACATTTTTCTTTATATGTTTTATTCTTATAAACACTAGGAATCTTAAATTTTCTATCAAGAACAATTTCTTCACACTCAGATATAAAAACATTCGTATTCATAATTGCCCTATATATTTCTTCCCTATTCAAGACTCCTTGTTTTTCAAATCTTTTTATAACAGTTTTAGTATCTGGATAATCAAGATACCATCCTTCCTCGTCAGGATAATTAATATTCTTATATTTAAGAATCTGATCACGCTTGATTGAATTCTCATCTTTTACATAATGACTATCAAGACCACAAATAATCTGGATATTATGCTCTTTTGCAATTCTTAATATCTTTTTATTCAATTCCTTTTGTTTGTCTGTATTATGATACTGCACTTCTAAAAAGAAATTGTCACCAAAATATTTATGTACTTTTAACCATATATCTTCTGCATCCTCATAATTCCATCCAGCAACACAAGCAGATGTTACAATTACATTATCTTTGGGAATATTAAATAGTAATTCCAAATCAATACGTGGCTTATAATAATATCCGTCTATATTAGCCATTGATAGAGCAAAATTAATATCTCCACGACCTTCAGCATTTTTAGCTGCAATAATCATATGACAATTTGCTCTATCTTTCTCTTTCCTATCTTTTACCCAATAAACTTCAGAAGAATGAATATATTTCAGATGTTCACTCTCTGCGACCTTATATACTTGAAACTGATTGCCTTGTGAACCATGTTCTCCAGAATATAAACATTTTGCACCAAATTCATGAATTCTTTCTGCATAGGCATTAATAGATTCAGCACAATCTGGTGTAGATGTATTACTAAAATCTTTATGACAATGATAATTTTCAAGATATAGATTCTTTTCATATTCTTCTGGTGAATATGGGAACTTAAATGTAAGAGTAGGAATTATTTTTTTTATTAATTCAATGTCCGAAATATCAAGCCACCTCCTTAATCTCATCACACACTGCTTTTAAAACAAATTTTCTACCCAGAAAGCCACTATCAAGAGTACATACAACCTCTAATTCATCGTTCATCATACTATGATCTTCCATTTCATCAAATGAACCATCAAAATTCCACTTGATAATCTGTAAATAATCATTGGGTTTTACAACCAAATGTTTATAATCACTCATTTGTCCAATTTCGTATTCATTTATTCCATTGATAAATACCTTTACTGGCTTAAAATTTGTTCCAGATATTCTATCTATCTTCTTTATATTCTCCACAAGCTTACGAGTAATATCAGAAACATCTAATCGAATATCAACATCCACTGAAACATCAGTATTTAATTCTGGAAGAGTTTCTTCTATATATAATGTAAATCTATCTATATCAGATTTTTCGATTGTGATTCCTGCCGCAAGTTCATGACCATCACATTTTGCTAAACCACTCTCATTACATATTTTTCTAAAGTCATCCACTCCTACAGCCCTCATAGAACCAGAGTAATTTTCTCCTGTATCTTTCAATACAAGGATTGGCTTTTGATACTTTTCTAGTAATTTATTGCCCAACAAACCACTGATACCATATGGAGTATTTATATATGTAATAATCATTTTTTTATCTGATTGCAAATTGCATTGTTCCAATACATCTGGTAACAATCTATCAACTTCAACATTCTGATCTTCCTTACATTTTTTTAATTCCTTTACATAAGCCAATACTTGCTTATTTTCATTTTCCAAAAAGGCTTTCATAGCCACATCATTCTTACCCATACGGTTACTTGCATTTACAATAGGAGCGACACTAAAAGCAATAGCTGTACTGTTAAATTCAAATCCACCAACTATCTTCTTAACTGCTGGATTATATATTTTCTCCAATCCCTTAGAGACAATATATCTATTCTCCATAACAGTCATATCCATCATATCTCCAACGATTCCACAAGCTGCTAAATCAACAAGTTCGTCTGCATAATCTGTAATATATTGCTCATCAAGATATTTGCAAAACTTCCATACGACACCTGCTCCTGATAACTGTGGATTCTCATAATTTCTTTGCGAAGATACTAAAATTGAAACTTCATCATATGGTTCATTCTCTTTAATTGCATGATGATCAAGGATAATTATGTCTACCCCTATCTCTTTCAGCTTTTTATATTGAGAAATATCTTTATCCAAGCTATCTACAATAATCAATAAATCAATTCCATTGAACTGAGCTAAATCTTGTCCTATCAAACCATGCATCTTACCTTCATCTATATAAGTCTTAATGTTATTAGTAAAATGCTTTAGATATCTTGTCATTTCTGTTCCAGACGTAATACCATCTAAATCAGTATCAAACAAAATTCCTATACATTCATTGTTTGTAATTGCAAAGTCTACTCTTTGATATGCTTCATCTATACGAGATAATGAATCTAATGGTAATAAATCTTCTTCTGTTGGATTTAAGAAATGTTCAACATTTTCAACCCCTCTTTGATTAAGAATCGTATCAAATACTTCATCTTCATACATTCCACGACAATCGTTTAATATTTTATAATTCGTCTTCGTCATCCTCATCTCCAATCATTGTTATCTCATTTTGTAAAATATTTTCTAAACACTCTTTTCCTAAATCAGATGGCGAAACTTTATTCTCATATCCTCGACCGAAGTAACTCCAATATCCAAGTTCAACTTCTGTAAACCTGGAATAATTTTTAACCATATCAATATTTCTCATAATATTTTCAAGTCCATATCCTACATCATGTAGGAAGATTATTCGTTTGGGATTTAATTCGAGAAGCATTTTGACTTGTTGAATAGAAATAGATCCGCTTCCAAGAGACACGCAATTTCTTATTCCGTATGAATAGCACTGCATACAACTCTTCTCAGCTTCAAAGATATAGATAGTATTATCTACTAAAAATTCATAGTTCTGAGAATATCCAAATAATGTTTGGCTCATACTGCAAGGAACAGCATAAAAATATTTCATTTCACCATCAGGAACATCATAATTGAATCGTTCCTTAACACCCATTAACTGTCCAAATTGATTTCTTATGGGAATAACAATTCCTTGTGATTCTACATCGTACTTTATGTTAAAAAATTTTTGTGAAAGAAGTGATATATTATCAGCAAGAAACCTTGTATTCCCACAATTAACATAGCAATCTAAGATGGAATCATCGTATGTATTAACTTTATTAGTTCTTCGCTTTCTAATCTTTTCATAAAATCCTCCAAAAATTCCTTTATTATCAAAAAAATCATAATAATCTGTAATCCCTAATGCATGTCTTACTTCATTAAGGACATCTATAAATTCAACTTTTCTTTGCTCGATAATATATGAAAAAATATCTTTTCTTATATTTCTCGCATAATCAATGGTGTATAAATACTCGTTATTTTCAAGATTGATTACTATACTTTTCTTTGATGACTTTTCATCTCGTCCAAAAGATATATATTTAGGACGAATTACTATGTTACAATAGCCAAAATGTTCTAACACATCTTTAAGCTTATCTGGGTGATTTATCAGTTCTTTCTTAATATCTGCTAACATATATCACTCCAAAAGTTATTATTTTATTTCTCCATGTCGAGGTCTGCACTGTGCCACTTCACGGAATATACAATGATCTCCTGAAAACTTCAAAAGATATGCAATACCCGTATCACTAGAATTATTTCCATTTCTTGTTTTCTCAACAAAAATCATACGCCATACGGCATTAGGATCAGGTTTATATTCTTCTTCTATCCATTTATCATTGACTTTTTTTAATCGGAATGGGCGACAATAGAATTTACTCTTTTCATCCAATTCCTCTGCGTATACAGTTCTCATCAGAAATAGATTTTCCAATATTTCCTTAATCTGTTTAGCATTACTCAAACAGCTCGCATCCAAGAATAATTTTCCTTTCATATACTCTGCCAACTGCACAGAAGCAAGCATAATCAGATTGTATTTCATTGCTAATTTGTCTAATTCACGACTATCTCTTACAAGAGATAAGTCTTGTCTTGCAGATGAAAAATCTCCTTCTTGTATCTTAAATGTGTCATATAATACAGTGTCATATCCATATCTCAATACATTTTCACGAATTTTTTTCTTTACAACTCGCATATCAGCATCATTGATAGAAATAAATTTAACTCTACCCTTATAATTCTCTCTCCAAAATTTCTGTACCTCTGCCAATTGCTCTCTACTTTCGGTATTAATGTCACCAGATGCCATTTTCTTCTTTGTGAGCTTAAAATATCTATTACGCTTTCCAAGTAACCAAACCATGAATTTAATCTTGAATTTTTTGATATTCTCCTCATTGGAGATAATAAGAATTTTTCGATCATAATACAGAAGTGCCATAAGAATTGTAATCCACCAAGTAGATTTACCTGCACTTGAGAATCCACCCATCATTGTAAGTGTTCCTTCAAACAATCCCATAATCTGTCGTGATAAAAACGGAAAACAGTTCATCTCTTCACCATTTTTATCATAGCCAGCAATATCAAATGGTACACCATTTTCTTCGCCATCTTTACAAGACTCTATGAATTCATCATCAAAATCAATTTCTTCCTCTTCAAGTATTTTACTGCTATAACCAGTTCCATAACTAGATATACGAGCTTCATACCAATCTGTTACTTCTTCAGCAGTCATCTTTCTGAACAATTTAAAAGGTATTACCTTTTTATCTCCTACAGTTATTTCCTGCAAAAGATTGAAACCATCCTTATACATATTCAACATAATATTCTCTCTATAAAGAATATCTATATATGTATCAAAATTCTGAGTATTGATAATATCAATTTGGTGTTGAATTGTATCCCAACCACCCTTATCCTCAAATTTCTCAATAACTTCTTCGTTCATATTTGATAAAATAGTTATTTCATCTAAGGAATAAAAACCTTTCTTTCTCAGATTTTTCAATAATGAAAAATAAAAAAGACCATCTGCTGTAATAAAATCTTTTTGTTCAAATGTTGTATCATCAAGTAAAAGCATATCCTTAAAAAAACAACTGATAACATTACCTTCGTACTCAATTCTACCTTTTAACAATTGAGCAGGATATTTCTCTTTTACGCCTGTAATAAATTCACTTATGTTAATCACCTACGCTTTCTTCAATTTCAGATAAGCTTCTACGTTTATTTCTTCTCTTATAATGCATAATTGGTATATCAACTTCAACTTCTCTCGGGTTTTCAGGCTCTTTCATTCTAAAGTCAGCCAAATTATTTTTAAGTATCGCAGCGAAATACCGAATTTTTGCATATTCACTTACAAAATCCTTTTCAAGAACCTTTGTTATATATTCTTTATTCTCTGTTAGATATGCCAAAATATGTTCATAAGAATACACATCCAATAAAAGATTTATCTCTTTGAACAAAGCAGAATTCAAAACTTTATATCCAAATATCTGATTAATACATTCATATGTATTGTCTTTTATTTCCTTTTCGTGCAATACTTTCTGATATTCAACTTCATTGCAATAGTAGGTGTTCTTACCACCTACTACTACTTTGAATGCTTCATTTCTATCTACTTTAGTACCACACAGTCTGCATTTAACCAGCATGTGTTACTCCTTTTAGTTCATCATGTCATAGATTCTCTTTAATCCGTCCTCATCGACATCATTAAGCTTACCATACTCAGCAATTACATTCTTAACAGAAGCTTTGAGTTCTGCATCTTTGCACTCCTTATACATCTTACGAATAACAGCATCTAAATCATCTGGATATGCAGAAGTTTCTGTTGTCTCTTCAATTGTATCCTCTACTGATGTGTCGATATCATCAATATCGTCTTCCTCAATAGGATCAGATTCAGTAACCTTTTCTTTCTTAACTGGCGTTGTCTTCTTAGGGGTAGACTTCTTACCGATAGTAGACTTTGACTTTTCCATACCTTCTTCGACTACTCTAATAAAATCCGCCGCCATATTAGGCTTATCAAATACCATATATTCTGGTACTGCACCATCTGCAAAACGTCCACCGGCATCAATAAGTGTTGTTCCTCTAAAATAGAGTTTACGAACTGTATCTGTTGCATACTTCTTTACTTTATCCCCAACCTTTTTTTCTTCAAGGTCACGATCAATAACACCTGTGAGAGTTACATCAAAAATATCACCAAAAGCAGCTTCATAATCAGCTCCCATATTTGAAGATAACTGCATATATCCATCCTCTTCAAGACCACCCTTTTCCTTGATTGTCTTAAATTTAGTATGTGCGATTACCCATACACCAAAACCTGCATCTTCAAGCTTTGTCATATAAGGCTTAATAATATCATTGGCAGAATACTTCTCTCCTGCTGTATATCCACCAAATGCAGCCTTAATTGATTTACACTTCTTGTTAGGATTTTCAACATTGCTCTGACGAATAGTTTCTGTATCTGCAATAAGTGCAAGCTCATCACCAGTATCGAAAGCTACCATTTCAATGTTGTGTTCCTTGCCCTTTTCATTAATTAACCAATCAGCTAATTCCTGTAAATCCTTATATGTCTTAACCTGAGTAGCGTTCAAATTATCAAGCATCTTGTAACCCTTCTCATTTCCACAACCTACAAGTAAACCTCTTGATGGATCACCATACTTTTCAAGAATTACATCTCTAAATAATGTTGACTTGCCGAATTTCTTTGTACTTCTAAGATAGATTGATAAGTTCTTAATATCTGGTTTAATTACATTAATTGTTGGTTTCTGAAATGCCATATGTATATCTCCTTTTAAATAATCATATTTTTATTTGTTATTATCGAGAGAGGGCAAAATGCCCTCATCTCTTTTAAAGTTCATCATCGTCATCTTCAAAAAGGTCTTCTGTTCCTTCTGGAAGCTCCTCTTCAAGTGGCTTAATTACCATATCATCTTCTGTATATACCGTGTCCTGTCTGCCCTTAGTGAATCCCTTTGCTGGCTTTAAGAACTGATACTCTCTAATTCTTTCACCATATACACTTCCACCAAGTTCTGCACGAATATCATCCATAGTAATAAGACCACACTTTAAGTCATCCTTCTGTTCATCAGTAAGCATGTCCTCTGTAATCTCTGTCTTCTGAGCACCATTAAGCATATTAACGACTGCACCATATTCCTTGAACGTATCATCATCAACAATAAATTTATGCTTGATTGACTCTGCTCTCTTCTTAGCCTTTTCATCAGCATCATCTGAAGGAACTGGAATTGTAATTGTAACTGGCACAGCAATATTACCCTTACGATTATTGTCATATTCCATCATGTATCCATTCACATAATACTTACCCTTCTCTTCTACACTCATATCATCTAAACTCTCTGAGTTAAATAAGACATTAATTGTAGCTGTTGAACTCTCTTCTGCATCGTCTGCTGCGAGATAAATACGATTAGGAACATATGATTCATAAACTCTCTGATTTTTGTCTGAATACTGATACTCGCCATTTCCACGAATGAAGAACTTCTTATCAGAATACTCTCCACTATCAATAACCTTCTTAATAAAGTCGATGAAATCCCATTCTGAAATAAATTCATGTCTTCTTTTGTTACTCTTTTCAAGCTCCGCATTTACATCTGCTTCATTCTCAAGACCAATCTCTTTTAACTCTTCATTAGTAAGGCTTGTTCCTTCCTTAACCTTTTCAGCAGCCTTTTCAAGCTTATATCTACGACTTGGCTTTTCAAGATCAAAGATGAACTTCTTGAACTCTGCAACTTCTGCTAATTTTGATGATGTAAGTCTCTCCTTAAATGGAATCTTTAATGATTCACCTTTAACCTTATTGCCATTTTCATCTACACCACTCTTAGAAAATGTGTACACATCACCATGACCATCCGCAAAAGCACCTGATGTAACAGTCATCATGTGTCTGTTATCTCCACAAGCTACATTAAACATTAACTGCTTGCGTACCCAACCAGAATCAAACTGCTTTTCCTGATAAGGATGGAACTTTTCACTCTCCTTACCGATACTTAACTTTCCTGTCATTTCAAAATTCATTAAATGAATCCTCCTTATATGTAAATAATTTTTGATAACTTATATATAAACGCCCACTTAGGACGGAACATGGAAGTAAATCTATATGAAAATTTATCCATAAACAGTGATTTTTGGTGTACTTAACCAAGGGTATGCTGTTTCACCACCCATATTTTTATTCGCTGTTCAGTTATTTATTTTGGAAATTTTGACTTGATTAAGTCGGATCAACTATTCGATATGCCAATCTTTTATCTGTAAAGATTTCTTCTCCATTATCTTTTAATTTCGTTATGTTACAAGACAAATGCATTTCATCATATTCCAGATTTGAAATTTTACAATTAGATTGGATACTGTTTCCTTTCATAACTTTTGACTTGAAGAAAACTGCCTTACCATTATAATTCTTATGTGCATCACAATAAGTATCCCAACTGTCTGCCTCAACTACTCTTGACTGATGATCTCTGATGATATTATTTTCATCAATGATTAGATTTGTTTCAATTACTTCTATGCATATCACCTCTATTCATATATTCTCTATTTTACATTTGGAAATTTTAAACTGAATTGTTCAAGACTAAGAACTTACTTTGTTGTTCATAATATTTAGTATTGTATTTAACATATTCTCTGTGGTTGCGAAGTCTCCACCTAAACAAGAAGCAGTTGTCTTTATTTCATAAGTCCAATCAGCTTTATTGCTTGTTGACTCTACTGGATAATTCATATATAATACTGTTCCCTTTGGAACAATAATATCATGGTACTTATCTTTGTAATCTTCTTTCAAAACCTTTAACCACTTTTGACAACCTTTATTATATGATTTGTACTTTGCATCACTTGTATATACATGAAAATAAGGTTCAGACGGATATTCAATGCTCTTGAATTTGTTAATTACAAGTAATACTCCATCAGATATTCTATAAAGGTCTTGATAATCTGTTTCTGCTAATATCTCTATTTATATCACCTCACTTATTTATTCTCTATTAGTAAATTATTTATCACACATAACACTGCCATCAGAGTTTAGTCTTGGTGTCATACCACCCATACCTGCATATCCTGCTGCATATGAATAAATCCAATAATGAACACCTGTGTCTGGATCAATAAATTCATAAATGTCACTATTATAAATTTTAGGTGTTGTACCACTATTATTTGTTTGTGTACCTTCTGGAATGGTACATCCGACTAACGAAAACATTAAAACTAATGCTGTTGCGAGTACCATAAGTTTCTTTTTCATATCTTTTCTCACCTCTCGTCTTTTAAAATTAAATAGTATAAGAAACTTAGAAATGTAAAACTAAGTCCCAATATTTTATTCTCTATTTGATATGCGTACATTGTTATTCCGCTGCAAAACCAAACCAACAGAAAAGCTAACGCTTGTTTTATATATTGCTTCATATTATTACACCTCTTAAATCCAATGAAACAGTGAATTCCACTGAATTACTTCACTTACTTATTCTCCCGTTTTTAAATTTATTTAAGATAAACTTTCTTCAACTAATATATTTAATTTTTTCCAACAAGAAATACATATATGGAATGGCTGACTTTGTAATCTGAACGATTTTAGATATATGATCTTTTCATTACTTAATTCTTTATCACAAATTTTACATCTACATTTTTTAGTATTTCTTACTTCAAATTCGTTAAATTCATGTATAAAGCTTTTATCCATTTCATCATCTCCAACTATTTATTCTCTGTTTCAGGTTCTTCTAAAACTGCAATGCTCAAAGTTCCTGTATCACAATTTCTACCCATTCTTGTCTTAAATCCAAGTTCATTCAATTCTTTGTCTAATTCGTATAGATCATTTTCATCTGTACTGTAAATCTTACTACCTTTACAAATCTCGACAGCTCTTACATAATTTTTATCTTGCCAAGCCGAACTAATATATAACCATTGGTCTGTATCTACTTTAGATATTTTATTTCGTGGAACTACTGTGAATGGTTTAAGAATTTCTTCGATTTCATCTTTATGTTCTATGTAATTATCTACTGGATCTCGTATCAAATTAAGACACGCTCTACAACCTCTTTTATATTCCATAATATTATTCTCCATTACTTTTATATAAAACATTAAAAGTTTTAATAACTTGTTCTCTAACTTCGTCCATGCTTTTTGCTTTCACTACAAGAACGATTGAATTATGATAAAAATCAGAAGCGTTTACTTCATCATAAAAATTTTCAATCATTTTTTGTGTTGGTTTTGGCTCAAAAGCCAGAGATAAAACTCTTCCTATTCTTGTTGTAAGTGGTTCATACTGTACTAAAAACATATTATCCATAACTGTTTATTCTCCAATTTGTGCCAAGAAATGTCAGTTTCATTCGGTCTTGATTTCCATACCATATATAGTGTTTGTTGTGCTTTACGCTCACTATATATGGTATGTTATTTACTCTTCACCAATAAATACCAATCTATCAATATATTCTCTACTTTTCAGAAGATTTCTTTAAGTCTGTTAATGCATAATCTAAATCCTTAACCGTCTGAATAGCTTCCTTCATACTATTCATACCAGCAACAGCACTTGAAAAAGCTTTAATACTTTCAAACTCCATCTCTGAAATAGTCTTTAAAACATCGACCAATTTCATATTGCCAATTCCAGATACCTTTGCTGCATTTTCGATTGTTTCTTCTTCATTGACAAGTAAATCAATAAACTGTCTTACCTTATTATTCTCCATCGTGTTTAACTCCTTCATATATTCTTTTTAATCTTTCTTTGCATTCCTTACTTGGATAACCAGAATTAGATAAAGCTAGTTTTATCCATTCTATCGTCTGTTTATCTACTTGTTCTTTGTCAAGTTCAACATCTTTTACTTCACCATCATAAGACTCGTCATACTTCTTCATTTCTTCAACTAAGTAATTTGATACATCTTCGATACTTGGATATTTTTCGATATGTCATGCACCTCCCTAATAAGTTATTCTCCATACTTTTCAAATAATTCTGCCATTGTCATATCATTGTATTTTGCAAGATCCACACAACAAGCACATACATTTTTAGGTTGCGATGCTCCAATTCCATAGCATAGATAATCAGTCAATTTAGCATACTGAAAATTTTCATATTCTCCTCTTGTATTCCAACCTACCATTTCTTCACCACTAATAATGAATTTTGTATCAGGAACACCAAGTACACTGCCATTACACTGTCTCCACCATGCCTCTTCACCTGCTAATTTAACAAATTCATCTTCTGACATATCACACATCTTATTAAATAGGTTTTCAGATATTTCCCATACCTCATATCTATTCCCAGCATATGTAATTTCAGCATCATTTGGTGGATTATCTACAATGTCAAAAAATCTTTTTAATTTATTTCCTAAAATCTCCATTATTTTACCTCTCAAGGAAACCGATATTTACTTATTTTTTGATTCAAATTCTTCAAGTGCTTTATAAAATTCACTACCTTTAATTTCTGTAAAACCTGTAACATCATCTGGTGTAATAGTTTCATATTTTGTTGTAGAAATATTCAAATATAATTTATTCTCATGTTCAAATCTTGAAACTGAATACCCACCTAAATGCAATTCCTTGAAATAGGCTCCTACTCGAATGGGATGATTGTTAATAACAATATTCTTTTCAATACATAAGTCTTGAAACTCTTTTAAAGTCTTACTGTTAGCTCTAAATTTCCTCATTAACACATCAGAATCGCAAAATAGCTTAGTTGGTTTCAATAACTCTTTACCAAATTTCTGATTATTTTCATCACAATCGGTAATATATAATCTGATATTATGTTTCTCATACTCTTCAAATGGGCGGTTTACAGATCCATCTCCGCTAATATAATATTCTTTTCCAGCAATACCTTTATCCTCGAAAAAATTATTTGCTATTATTCTTCTTTCTTCTCCATGTTTTCTATAATCATTAATCTCTTTTAGGAATTTCTCATTTGTTACAATATAAAATTTCTCCATTTTTTATCTCCACATTTCCACAAGAAACGAATCTTTCCTGTTCTCAGTTCACATCATTATGTGTTTCGCCATCTGAGTAATAAATGTTCCAATCCTTGAATAACTCAATTAACTTATCATTGTCCCAATCATATTCGTTACAATGTGTAATGGCGATTGATTTTTTATCTCCAAAGTTTTCTATATCTTTTGAGCATCTACTATATAATTCTCCTAAATCAAGTGTTCCATATCTCAATGTATCCTGGAATGGATTTGGTACATTTGTTTTATCAAACATATACTCATTGATAAATCTCTTATTACATTCAGATGGGAATTTACCAGCACCATGTCTTGTTAAATAAGTACGAGATACATAACAAGTTTCAATATTTATCTCATTATTCCATTCAACATTTTCAATTATTCTCTTGGGATTTTTAATACCTGTATTAGACGGTGTTAGATGTGGAAAATATTCTATGTTGTTCTGATCAAGCAATAAACCTTGTGCAGCTTCAAATACAATATTATCAAACTGATTTAAGAAATAATTATCTGATATAGCCAATGAGTGATTATTCATAAAATCCCAATCATCTAAAAAGTGTTCAAATATACCATTATCAAAGAATATTCTTGACCATTCATCTGTTAATACAATATTCTCTCTTTCAAATTGTTCTAAGTAATATTCCCTGATATGACTATCTACATCAGTTATGCCAGCTTTATATCTTTTGATAGTTTCAAAAATTCCCAAGCCACAACTACCATGTTTATTTTTCCCACGATTTTCTTCTATAATCTGATTTGCCATCATATCAAAAGGTGTAGTCAACATACAGTTTTGATTAATATAAACATTCGGAATATATCCTAATTTCATCAATTCATCATATTCCTGCTTAAAAATAATTGGATTAACAATAAAATCCTCAGATAAATATGTACTTGCATGATTGAATGTTCCAGATCCAAAATGATGAAAGACATGTCTGATTCCATCAGGCGTTGTTACGGTATGTCCTCTTTGAGCACCACCATTTGAACAAACAACAATACTATTAGGTTTCTGTGAGAAATAATCTGTCATTAATCCTTTTCCACAATCTCCAAAATTAGCACCTATCACAATCTTAATGTCTTTCATCTCTTAAATCTCCTATCCTACCAAGTAATTCCTTCTGAGTTAGAAGGTGTAGTAACTGTATCTGTAACATTATTCTCTGCTTCACTAACAATAATATCTACAATCTCATTTGTAATACTGTCCATATTTACTCTTCTAAAATGAGTATCATCAAGATACTTCTTATAAGACTTTTCAATCTCATCCTCATCCCATCTATGACGATGAGCAACATCTAAATGATAGATGTTAAACTTCTGAGAAGCTTCACTATATAAATCTTTTGTCTCCACATCTGCCTGAAGATTATCACCTGTTGCTTCAATTAAGCCACTTCTATAACCTTTTAATGGAAGATATGGATTTAACTGCTCATCACCCATTGTAATAATAATTCCTTTTCTTCCACGATTTAAACAATCAAGCTTTGTGTGACGAGAACCGAAATACCATGCTGCTGTGTAGGATTCATAACTGTTTCCACCACCACCAAACTCAAAATAAATCTTATCAAGCTGTTCAGCAATACGAATATCTGACTCAAACTGTGAAGCTTGGATTGGACAGCTATCACAAGCTAAATCACCAATACCCATGATAAGGAACTCAACATCTGTAACCTTTTCATATAACTTAGTCATAATTACATTTAACTTCTTTGCCACTTCAACGGCAGCCTGTCCCATAGAACCAGTTACATCAAGTGCAAGAATAACTGGAATTGTGTTTGGATGTTCCTCTGTATCGCAACACTCTCTAATAACATTCTTAGGATCAAGTGCAGAATCAATATTTCTCGCCTTAAACATATCTTGATTAGAATAAGAACCGCTAATCATACCATCCGTTGAAACACTCATACCCTTTGTTGTTGAATAACTTACATAACTATCTCTTGTCCATGAACCGCATCCCATATTATGCTTCCTCCTCTTCGTCTACTTCTGTATCATCGTCATCATTGCCACTCATATCAAAGTCGAACATTCCGTCAAACATGTCACCCATATTTCCACCCATCATCATAAATGGTAACATAGAACTCATTCCACCATTTCCATTCATCATGCCAGTAGATCCATTGTCACCTTTCATCATCTGAGAAAGCATCATATACTTTAAGATATTGTTTGTGCCTTTCTTACCCTTGATAATGTCACTACCAAACATTGAAACAATCTTTCCATAAAAATATGTATTACCCATAAATACATGTCTTTCAGGAAGTACAGTTTCGATTGTTGAGTCCTCATAATTGATTACTGTGATCTTTGTTTTATCAGCTTCAATAACACATCTAGGCTTACCATTTACAAGAATAATGTCACCCTTCTCTACCTTATTAGTTGGAATAATAAAGAAGAATTCCTCACCAATATCAAATACAAAGTTACTACAGTTTGTGAGCTTGCCAGTCTTGATGTTATATGTCTTATAACCACCATTTGTCTTAACTGCAATACCACCATTCATAGAAAGTCTACACATTCCACTTCCTACCTTGCCAAACATACCATTTAAAAAATTGTTCATCATATTTATTTCCTCCTATGATATAAAATTATTGTTTACAATTACTTATTCTCTTAATCTATCCAACACTCTCATCAAAACATGCCTTGTAAGATTCTTAACATCACCACTGTACAATCCACATTCAATGTCACAAGCCTTTAGTACTTCATCAAGTGTTTTATTTCTCTCTTCACTTATCAAGCTCTCTATTTTATCTGCTACTTTTGCTTCACATATGCCACAAATACAGCCATTTTTCTCATCGTACTTTTCAAGTTCACTAATAAGATTGCTACAACACCAATTTGATTCATTAAGATGAAATTCAATCATGTCGTCATCCCAATCCGAAGGAAAGTTCATTGGAAGATTTATTGTCCACTGTATAGTTTTGGTCTGTCTATCTGCCATATTATTCTCCTACTCTTTCGCAATTCCAATACCATGCACATGAAAACTTGTAACCTTATCATTAACCATCTCAACACTTTCTTCTGTACCACCATGCCAAACAAGACCAACGCCTGTAATATACATACCATTTTCATCTTCAATCAATTCAACTTCTTGTGCTACTCCAATAGGAAGAAACTGACCTTCACTACATGGTATTTCAATTGGAATATCCTTTACATTTTTATAAGCGTTTCTAATTACTTCTTTTGAATATATGACACCATTTAAATCAGGTGTATCAACTGGAATTGGAATTTTAAATGTTACTTTTATATTCTCTGTTCTCATATAATTATTCTCCAATTTCTATCTTCTGACCAATGAACTTCTGAAGCTGTTCATTTACATTATCAGGATAAGTTTTCACAACATAATCAGTGCAAACATGAATTCTTGTAATAATCTTATTTTCGTCATACTCAATACTTCCAAGTGTTCCACCTGGAATTCTGATAGGCAAACAACCATCCTCATAATCACAAAGCACATAATGTTTCCAGTGTCCATTAGGATCAAGTCCAGCAAGTTTATCCAATTCTGTTGTAATCCCACAATAATATTCATTCATTTTTGAATATTTTGAATTTGCATATTTGTTAATCAGCTTCATAATGTTATTCTCCTATTCGTAATTTTCTGGATGTTCTTTATAATCATCTACTACACTTTTCATATAACTAAAATAATCTCTTACAGAATCATTGCTTTCAGAAAATCCACTTATCACTTCGTATCCATCATCGAATACTGCAAAGGTTAAGAAACCTGAACTATCTAGTCCTACTTCTATATCACAGCCTTTATATTTACCTTTCATGATGTTATTCTCCTATTCAGAATTATATATTTATTATTTACATCTTGATTTTATATACCCTAATTGGTTGTCCTTTGCTTTTATCACTTTTTCGTGGGTAATATGTATTACCAATCCATTCAAATTTTAAATATACTAATTCAAAATCATTTTTTTCAATACTGCATTTTTTAGGCAATCCATGAAAATTTTTACTAAGGTTAAAACAAGTCTCTACATCATTATCCTTGTACCAATTCATATTTATCAAAAATTGTTTTTTATCATTACTAATACCGCTATAAAAGTTTCTCATTCACGCCTCCAATCTGTCCAAAGGAAAGAAAAAATTCATTCCTTACATATTGTCTATTTCTAACCACCTAACAATTGGCTCAGATGTGCTACCTTTTTCCCACACGAACCATGCATGGCACATTGTAGTCGCCCACTTCTTTCCCGTTTTTGGATCTTTCTCTAATCCACTATTCCAAGTTGCCATTCTATTCCTGAACACATATATGTACTTAGGTGGATATTTTTCAAATAATTCTTTTCTTTTTGCGCCCTCAAGAAATTGAATTTTAAGAAACATTGCCATCTGACCATTATCTGTTAATAAATCCATTCCTTTTTCTACAAATTCTTTTGCAAGTGAATATGGTGGATTGGTTATGATGCCTTCGTATTTTTTATCTGTTTCATATGTAAGAAAATTAGCAACAATTGTGTTAGGATATCCTCTATCGACTAAATCAAGTCCTGTAATTTCTCTTTTATTCTTATAAAATTCATTTATTGCATTAGCAATATGACCACCACCTACGAATGGTTCTAAATAACCATTGCATCCCTTGTCTATATAATTCTGTATAATCGGTACAATTTGTTTTGATAACCGATTTTTGCTTCCCATGTAAATCATTATGTATCAGGAGTAAACGCTGCGTTTTCGGTATACCAAACCTCTTACTCCTTTCTTTTATTCTCTTAACCCACTCAAAATCCATTCAATAGTAGGTTCATTCCATCCATTGCCCATCAAACTACATCTTTTTGAGTATGATAACCAACGATTGTTAAGCTGAATTTTTGTAAAATTATCAGGCAATCCCTGTAATCTTTCATATTCAACTTCTGTAAGTTTTCGTGGTCTACCACTATCTAATACTTTCTTTTCGTGATATCCACCATTGATACAAGTCAATGTGCAGCACTTAAAATCTGGATTATAAATTCTTCTATTCATTTCCATAGAATTAACTTTTAACTCTGCGCATACACGTTTGTTCATATCCAAGATTTCAAAATCTTTCTTATAGAAATATTTCTCATCTACACTATTCTCCATAATATCTTTCAAAACTAATGGAGATTCATCAGGTAATTTACCTAATGGTATGTTTGTCCAATAATATCTTTCACGATTTTGAGACGAAAATCTTCCTGAATCAATCAAAATAGGTTCTACACCAATACATTCTGTCATTGTCTTCAGATCTTCGTCACAACTTGGTATTACATTCTCAAACATGAAATATTTGGGCTGAATTGCCCTAAGACACTCAATTGCTTTAAAGAAAATTCCTGACTTACCATCAAGACCATTATTGACCTCTTTGCTTTCAATTCGTACTCTTGAAATTGACTGGCAACAAGTTCCTGCCAACAGTAAATCAAATCCTTTGAACTGTTCAAAATCCGCTTCATATAAATCGCCATGATGTACCACAAACGGAAAATGGTACTGAGAAACTGCTATGGCTTCTGGCAAAATTTCATATGTATGATATTCTCTTATAGGTATTCCGAGCTGCTGTAACGCATACAATCCTGTTTCAACGCCACCACATAAACTTAACACTCGTAGCCCCTTGAGAATTATTTTTTCATTATTCTCTGTCAAAATACACTATTTTACAGAGGTTATATAACCATAATTACCTAGGAGTTACTGCTTAATTCCTTTCTTCTTGATTATTTTGTTGTAAAATCCTATGGAATTTGCACGTCTGCAAAAACCATAAGAAAAAAATATTTCTTGTTACTTTTATTTGGAAATTTTGGCTGAATTGCCAAGATAGAAATTTCTATATATGATTATTCTCTACATACTTTCTAATAAAACTGTTTCCAGTTCGATAGAACCCCAATTATTATTTGGTTTAATATAAGCAATTGATAAAACAGAACACTCATAGCCAGGAGAATCAAATGTGTCCGTAACATCCAGCTTAAAAGAAATGTTCTTTTTAGTCAATTCCTGCTTCAGCTCGTCAACAACATCATAATAATTTTCTTCATCTTCTCTGTAACGATGATAATATTCATGTTCTTCATCAAAATACTTGTCCAAAATTTATTCTATAATATCCATCCTTTTCACCTCACTTATTCTCTATATGGTTCAGGACATTTCTGCCACGCAATCACATCTACGGTGCTACCACTTGGTAAAACATTCCATGTCCAATTTCCCTTTGGATATTCACATCTATCAGCTTGTCTTACCTGTCTCCCAAAAGATGTTTCTATTGTTACCAAATATCTTCCTTTTTTCTGTGGTGGATTTGTAGTTCCCCATTTTGCCATCTATTTCACCTCACTCTATGGGTATCATTCTCGTTATGTTATCACCCATATGTTCAACCGCATGATAATCTGTAATTGGCTTTAAAAAATCACATCTATTAGGTTCACATCCTCTTCCTTGGTATAAATTACATGCATAATTACCACGCAACTGATTTGTACATTCAGAAAAGATACATTCTTTTGGCTCGTTAGGCATTTTATCTACAATAATTTTCATATTCTAATCTCACTTTCCAAAGATTTCATCAATAACTTTCAACTTAATACTCTGACTAAATTCTGAACCAGCAGCTTTTGGATGACCACCGCCACCAAATAAACTTGCTACATCTTTACCAAGATCAATATCTTCTTTAACAGTTCTATAAGAAACAGTACAGCCATCAATATCAATCATTGCCACATAATCAATTTCAGGATGCATCTTGCAAAGCCGATTTCCTAATTCGCTAACATATCTATCAGCAAATACAAATCCACAAACCTTGCCACACATAGTACTCGTAAACATTGTTTTATCCTTTTCTTCAATATATCTGTCAATCTCATCCTGCTTAATTTTTAATACGACTTCATCTTTTGCATATAATCTTGGGAATACTTCATTATAAATTTCCGAAATACACCAATTAATAAAATCATCACGACCATAAAGATATAATAAATCATTGACCTGTTTACAGATAATTCCGTCATCACCGAGAGTTGACCATCTCCAAGTGTCATAGTCTCTTACTAATTTAGCAAATCTTCTCAATGTCTCTGAATTTTTTAAATAACCATTTTCGATTAACCAATAATAAAACATCTCTGTTCCACTGGTTTTAATAGTTCCAAGTTCCATATCTTCATACTCGATAGTCACAGAACACCAAAGATACTTATTAAGTCCTAGAGCTGTTGGATGGTGATCTAATAAATAGAAATTATCAAATCTGTCATCAATAATTTTCGCTGTATCTTCATTTACTCTGATATCTGTAATAATACACATATCAAATTCTGTTTCACTATCAATAAATTCCCTGACACTTGAATCAATGTTGTCATAATCGCAGTATGAAATATCTACATCTTTACCAAATGCAAGTTTTGCCAAAATACCACAACCGATTCCATCTAAATCCGTATGACTGAATAATTTAACCATGTAATCTCCTCTCTGCTATTTCTAATAATTTTTCTTTCTCATTTATATATTCTCCACTAATGACTGAATCCAACAGATTATTTAATACCTCACCAATTTCTTTTCCCGGCTTATATCCAATTTCAATCAAATCATTGCCATTAACAGCCAAATCTTTCAGTGAGAAACATTCGTCTTTCTGTAAAACTTCCTCTAAGATATATTCGATATTGTCAATCTTCTGTAATCTTGTTTCCTGAGCCATATCTGCTTGTGCTTTAATGTCAGCTCTACGAACATTTAATAGCCTTCTGAACTGTTCTTCTCCAATTTTATTAAGCCATCTCTTGATATATTTCTTTCCCACCTCAAAAGTGGCATCATGATAATAGACTAATTCAACGACCTTTTCTCTTGTATCATTATCAAAACGAAGTCTTTTCATAATTGTATCAGTCATATCAGCACTGACTCTTCCATGTCCTTTAAAATGTCTGATACCATCTTCTCCGTCCTGATAACAATGTGGCTTTCCTATGTCGTGGAAGAACACTGCTAACGTTGTAATTAAATCTATGGGATTTAAGCCTTCTTCACAATCACAAGAACATGCTTCTACAGCGTGAATTGTATGTTCCCATACATCATAGATGTGATATGGATTATTCTGTGGAAAATCAAACATATCTTTTATTTCAGGAATAAATAACGAGAATACTTCACGGAATAATCCTATCTGTATATAAAACTCACTTGATAATGCAATCTTACAGAACTCACTGTTGATTCTCTCAATAGATATATTCTCTAAATTCTTATACATTTTATGAATATTTAAACTTACATCAGAATCAACCACAAATCCCAGTTGTGAAGCAAACCGAATAGCACGTAAAATCCTTAAAGCATCTTCTGAGAATCTATCCTCTGCTCTACCAACACATCTGATTTTATAATACTCAATATCTTCCATGCCATTAAACGGATCTACAAGACCAACTTCATCATTGTATGCCATTGCATTGATTGTAAAATCTCTTCGTTTTAAATCTTCTTCAAGACTTTTTGTAAAAGTTACTTTATCTGGTCTACGGCTATCAGAATAATTACCATCAATTCTGTAGGTTGTTACCTCGTATGATTCGCCATCAATGATAATTGTTATTGTTCCATGCTGTAAGCCAGTTTCAATAATTCTTTTGCCCTTGAATATTTCAAGTATCTCATCAGGTGTGGCAGATGTTGTAATATCATAATCGTGAATTGTTCTTTTCAGAATGCTATCACGAACACAGCCACCAACTAAATATGCTTCGTATCCTTTATCTTGGAGTGTATGAATAATCTCATTTGCACCAGATGGGATTTTAATTTTTAATCTTTTCATCCAAACTCACCTCAATTTTGATATATTTATAAAATATCACTTATTCGTTATCATATCCAAAAACAACAACGCATCTTTCTTCAATGTGATATCATAATCTTTCCACTTTTCCATAAGCCCCCTTGTATCAAATCCATGCGAAACTACAATCGCAAACCCATGTGGTGTCTTATGACAATTCATATCAATAAGTTTTATACCAGAAAAATGATTAATGTCTGATAAAAAATCTGCTGCTAATTCTCTATTATCCACATCAAAATCAAACAGCCACTTACTCTCATCACGATTTTGTACCTGTAGTGCAACGGATGCCAATGTGCGATTAAGCTGTGTCACACTTGGCTTATCTCTCAACAGACGGATAATAAATTCTTCTCTGATTTTCTCTTCATTCCTAGAATTAACTGATCTATATAATCTTGTCTGTTCACCAGGAACTCCTTTAGCTGCAAAATTCTTAAAAGCTTCAATTACTTTATCTTCGTTCTCTTTATATTCAAGGATTGTTTCGGCTCGCCCCTTAAAACTTGGAATATCCTTATTGTCTTTATTTCGAGAACAAATTAAATATACATATAAGTTTGACATTGTATTATTCTCCTAAAATAAATTTCCTTGACTATCTACCATACCTTTGTAACCACACCATTTACATTTACAATGCATGGAAGCACCATCGAAACTTTCTAAAATATAATCTTTTTGATGACAATGCCATCCTATTTTGCAAAAGAACTTTTGTAATGGTTTAATATAATCTGCTAACATGTATGTTACAAATAACAAAATTAATAAAACTATTACAATTAAAATAACAACATATTTCATGTTTACCTCTTTACCTCACTTATCTTCTTTCCAATCAACCATAATAAATGATAAAAATCCCAAACATGGCTCTATTAATAAAATTTTCCATAATTCAACTGGTTCAGGAAAAATAAAATTCATTAATAAATTTAATGTCATAAGCCATATTAAAAATCTTATTGTAGATTTATACATGCTATTCTCCTCTTACTTATTCAAAACAATCAGAATGTTGCTTAGATATAAAGCATAGAAGACTAAATACCCACCACCTACCAAGAATAATAATTTGAACACAAAGTTGACAACATTCTTTTTCGTCCATGTTATCCCAACAATAAGGTTAAAAAATTCCCATAATTAATAAAATAATGTTTAAAATATTCATATTTCACCTCCAAAATTCCTGAAGAAATGTGCGTTTCTTTCTAATGTAAAATATATACCATATATAGTATATATTGCTTATTCTTAATACTATATATGGTATATTTGTAACAATTACTCACTTAATTCTGCAAGTGTCTTATCCAGTTCCTCATCAGACATATTTTCAAGTGCTGCATCCTGTCTCTTAGCCTTGATTTCAAGCAATCTCTGTCTCATCTCAGCATTTTTCTTAGCATCTTCTCTCTTCTTCTTTTCATCAAGTTTTACGCTAACAATGTACTTAACAATTTCAATCTTATTAGAAATTTCTTCATCTTCCTTTGACTTAGTATTCAGAAGACTCTCTTCTTCGGACTTCTTTGCTTCTGCATTGAGTGTTTTAAATACAGAGTCCAGATTTGTGAGAGATAAATCCCACAAATCAATTACATTAATCATTCCTCTGAATGGGAACTGATAGTTTGCTCTTGTTGCGTTGATAAATAATTCATTGTTTGTCATAATAATCTCCTTTTCTAATTAAAACTTAATCTTCATTACACGCTCTGTTGCACCCTTAACCTTAACTACTAAATCTGCTCTCTTTGTCATAGAAAAACCAATTCCTGAAAGCTGATCGTCTGTATCTTCTACATGACACTTAGCACCTAATGCTTCAAATACTCTCTTGTGCTTTTCAAGGTCACTCTTTAAGAACTCATTATAGTAACCGTTTGGCTCTTCTGTGTTTACACAATCCTTCAGGAAGAAGAATAAATGTCTATGACCAATTCCATCCTGCTCATCAAAGTAGTTTGGACTATAACTGATTACTGATACAGGCACAAACTGATTTGTATTTACACCCCAAATCTCACGACTTGAAATAGATGAATTACCTGCTAATTTTTCCTTAATTGAGAAGTTGCCATTCGCATCAAGTGTTACTTCTGTAACCTGAACATCACCATGTACAGGCTGATTGTATTCAAATGCATAAATCTCACCATTAAACTCAACTTCTGCCTTAAATCCCTTGCTTCCTCTTGCTGCAAACTGATTTACAAAGAACTTATAAACACCTGGCTTCATGTGTGACATATCAGCCCAAGTAATATTCTCCACTGAAGGCTTACCTTTCATCTGTTCCATAGGACGAGTAATATCAATATCTAACTGACCACCACATCTTGAAACATTAGGCTTTCTACAATTTCCATAATAAATCTCATTGCCATCTGGCTCTTTACAATGTGCGTCAAGGTCACTATTGTCGTTCTGATCTTCATTCCACTGAATAGAAAATCTGAGTACACCATCGACATTACCACCAGCAGCTTTTACATTCTGCTTCATATCAGAGTCAGTAATGTTTCCTGAATAAGCCCAAGATAATCCATTGTTC
>OGZH01000465.1_pt1 | contig 28374 bp, 19 predicted proteins | sample 1576741 | NCBI WGS metagenome assembly OGZH01 (sample SAMEA3541560, study PRJEB24748) | human gut metagenome | biome: human gut; feature: human-associated habitat; material: faeces | place: China | collected 2012 | reverse complement strand
CTCTTATCGGTTGTACCGTATATTGCTTTGATTTTATTTTACATCAACTTAAGGTGGAGCTTCATACCTGATGTAATGATGCTTTTCATGGGCTTTCTTATCGTACTGATGTTCGTGTATGTGCTGTCATACCCGAAATATGATGCAAAGCAGCTCATGGCAGCCTTTTTTGGTATGTTTTATGTAGGAACAATGCTTTCATATGTCTATCAGATACGTACACTCAACAACGGACTTTACCTTGCCTTCTTGGTATTTTTATGCTCATGGGGCTGTGATACATGCGCCTACTGCGTCGGAGTGCTGATTGGAAAGCACAAAATGGCACCAAAGCTTTCACCAAAGAAGTCTATAGAGGGTGCAGTAGGTGGTGTCCTCGGCAGTGCGCTTCTTACAGCATTATACTGCTTTATATTCAGAAATCATATGAATATAGACGGCACAGAGATTGCTATACTTGCTGTTATAGCTGCTGTTGCAGGCCTTATTTCAATGGTTGGAGATTTGTGCGCATCAGCCATAAAGCGTAATTATGATATCAAGGATTACGGACATCTGATACCCGGACATGGTGGTATTTTAGACCGCTTTGACAGCATGATTATCACAGCACCAATCATTTATTATCTGGCTAGCTTCTTTTTAAGTTAAAAAGTAACATTTAAGAACCATTGAAAACAAAAAGCTAAGGTAACTATTCAGAACCACTGAGAAAATATAAATCGAGGAATTATCATGAAAAAAATATCAATACTTGGTTCAACCGGCTCTATCGGAACACAAACACTTGATGTGATAAGAGAGCATGGCGATATGCAGGTTGTGGCACTTTCCTGTGGCAGAAATCTCTCCCTTATAGAGAAACAGGCAAGGGAATTTAAGCCACAGTTTGTCAGTGTAAGTGATGAAAACGATGCCAAAAAGCTTCGCACAAGCCTTGCGGATACAGACATCGAGATTGGTTATGGCATGGACGGTTTAATTAAATGTGCCACCATTGAGTCATGTGACATAGTTGTAACCGCAATTGTCGGTATGCTTGGCATCCGCCCTACAATTGCCGCCATCAAGGCAAAAAAGACCATTGCACTTGCAAATAAGGAGACTCTCGTTACAGCGGGCCATATCATTATCCCGCTTGCGAAGGAGTATGGTGTGTCCATTCTTCCGGTGGACAGTGAGCACAGTGCCATCTTCCAGTCACTGCAGGGAAATTCTATGAATCCGATTAAAAAGATTCTTCTGACAGCATCCGGAGGTCCGTTCAGAGGCAGAAAGCTCTCTGAGCTTGAAGGTATAAGGGTGGAAGACGCACTAAAGCATCCTAACTGGTCAATGGGTCAAAAAATCACTATTGATTCATCAACCATGGTCAATAAAGGGCTTGAGGTGATTGAAGCAAAATGGCTTTTTGATGTCGATTTGTCGCAGATTCAGGTTGTAGTGCATCCTCAGAGTGTAATTCACTCGGCTGTTGAGTATGCGGATGGAGCAGTTATAGCACAGCTTGGTACTCCTGATATGCGTATACCTATACAGTATGCACTGTATTATCCAAGCAGACCTGCGCTTTCCGGTGACAGGCTTGATCTCTTTAAGCTTAAGGATCTGACCTTTGAGGCCCCGGATCTTGATACCTTTAAAGGGCTTGCTCTCGCCATGAAGGCTGCAAGGGCAGGAGGCAATATTCCTACGGCCTTCAATGCTGCAAACGAGAGAGCAGTGGCACTGTTTTTGAATAGAAAGATTAAATATCTGGAAATAATCGATATAATCGAGGCATGTATGGAGAATGCATCATTTATTGAAAATCCTTCAGTGGATGAGATACTTGATACAGAGCAGTGCGCATATGACTATATCAGTAAAAGGTGGTAATTTTGAACATTATTAGTATTATTATTGCAATCATATTATTCAGCATCATAGTAATTTTTCACGAGCTTGGACATTTCTGGCTTGCTAAAGCAAATGGCATAAAGGTCAATGAATTTTGTCTAGGACTTGGACCGACTCTTTTTGGAGTACAGCGTGGAGAGACCAAATACTCCATAAAGCTGCTTCCGTTTGGTGGAGCCTGTATCATGGAGGGCGAGGATGAAAGCTCAGGTGATGACAGGGCTTTCAACAACAAATCCGTGTGGGCGCGCATAAGCGTTGTTTTCGCGGGACCGTTTTTTAATTTTATCATGGCATTTATTTTTGCTCTCATTATCATCTGCTCTGTAGGCTATGACAGTCCAAAGCTTGCCGGTGTTATTGAGGGCTATGCGGCTGAGGAGGCCGGTATCAAGGCCGGTGACGAGATTGTAAAGCTGAACAATACAAATATACACTTTTACCGCGAGATAAGCCTCTACTCGATGCTTCACGAAGGTGAAACAGTTGATGTGACCTACCTTAGGGATGGCAAAAAGCATACCACCACATTGAAGCCTAAATATGACGAGACAACAAAGAGGTATCTGTACGGCTTTAACGTGTCGGGAGAGCGTACAAAGCCCGGCTTGGGAAAGGCACTGCTTTATAGCTGCTACGAGGTGAAATACAACATCTATACGACAATAGAGGGGCTTAAAATGCTCTGTACCGGGGCTGCCTCTGTAAATAACTTAAGCGGACCTGTCGGCATTGTAAAAAACATGGGAGACACCTATGAGCAGGCAGTTTCTATGTCCGGAGTATGGCTTGGCATATTAAATATGCTAAACTGGGGTGTGCTGATTTCTGCAAACCTCGGTGTGATGAACCTGCTGCCACTGCCGGCACTTGATGGTGGCAGACTTGTATTTTTGATAGTTGAAGCCATAAGAAGAAAAAGAGTAGACCCTGAGAAGGAGGGCTATGTGCATCTCGTTGGCATAGTGCTTTTACTTCTTCTGATGGTTGTTGTCATGTTCAATGATATCAGAAAACTAATAGTCTGATTTTATAACAGATTGGAGATATACACATGGAGACAAAAATAGTAAAAATCGGAAATAAAGTAATCGGTGGAGGTAATCCGATTCTCATACAGTCAATGACAAATACAAAGACTGAGAATGTAGCTGACACAGTTGCGCAGATAAACGCACTGACAGACCTAGGCTGTGATATAATCCGGTGTGCTGTGCCTACGATGGAGGCCGCAAGGGCACTTAAGGAGATTAAGAAACAAATCAGCATACCGCTTGTTGCGGATATACACTTTGATTACAAGCTTGCAATAGCTGCAATTGAAAACGGAGCCGACAAAATCCGAATCAATCCCGGCAATATAGGAAGCGCTGAAAGGGTAAAGGCTGTCGTGGATGTAGCAAAGGAGAGAAATATCCCTATCCGCGTCGGTGTAAACAGTGGCTCTCTTGAAAAAGATCTGGTAGAGAAATATCATGGTGTGACAGCCGAGGGACTTGTGGAGAGTGCTCTGGACAAGGTAAAGCTCATAGAGGATATGGGCTATGACAATCTTGTCATAAGCATCAAATCATCAGATGTCATGATGTGTGTTAAAGCACATGAGATTATTTCAGATAAGACTACTCATCCGCTCCATGTGGGTATCACAGAGGCAGGCACAATAATAAGCGGCAATATAAAGTCTGCTATCGGACTTGGACTGATACTAAACCAGGGCATAGGTGATACAATACGTGTGTCTCTCACAGGAAGTCCTCTCGAGGAAATAAAGTCTGCCAAGCTCATTTTAAGAACTCTGGGTCTTAGAAAGGGTGGCATAGAGGTTGTTTCATGTCCTACCTGCGGTCGCACACAGATAGATCTTATCGGGCTTGCAAATCAGGTGGAGACAATGGTTTCAGGATATGACCTTGACATAAAGGTTGCTGTCATGGGCTGTGTGGTAAACGGACCGGGTGAAGCAAAGGAAGCAGATCTTGGCGTAGCCGGCGGAATCGGTGAGGGCCTTATCATAAAGCACGGTGAGGTATTTAAAAAGGTGCCTGAGAGCGAGCTTTTGGGTGCATTAAAATATGAGCTTGACCATTGGGGTGAATAATTTTGACAAAAACATTTAAGGAAGTTTTCCCTACACTTAAGCTGGACAAGGATATGGAGAATCTGCTGGAGAATGCTGATGTCACCAGAATTTCCGTAAACCATGCAAGAGATTTTTACAAAATATATGTAAAAGCAAAACGCCTTATTTTCAAAAAAAATATCTGGAAGCTGGAGGAAAGCATAAAAAAACAGATATTTAAAAGTAAAGATATTACAGTAAAAATTATAGAGTCTTACGAGTTGTCTTCGCAGTACACACCGAAGACTCTTTTTGATGTCTATTTTGACAGTATTCTTGACGAAATAAACAGTCACAGTGTGCTTTTGTACAATCTGCTGCGCACATCAAAGTGGAGCTTTACCGACGATACACATGTCACAGTCACACTTGAGGAGACAATAATCGCAAAGACCAGAGGCAATTCGGTCATAGAATTTCTTGAGAAGGTGTTCTGCGAGCGCTGTGGGATGGATTTTATCGTTAATCTGCAGTACGAAAAACCAAAAATCAGCAAATACCGTCAAAATGCTGACAAGCAGATTGAGCAGGAGGTGCAAAATATTGTCGCCCGCACTAAATTTGCCATGGCAAAAGATGACGGTGATGAAGATGCTAAAGTGGCTGTCGATGACGGTGCAATGTTTGTAGGAGGCAGTGAAAATACATCTGATACAAAAAAGAGTGGCACATCAGATTTTCCTAAAGCCTCAGATAAGAAGAATGAAGCGAAGACAGGCACTGATAAAAAGCCTGAGAAGAAGTTTGAAAAGAAGTTCGAGAAAAAGTTCGAGCGCAAGGGAGATTTCAGACGTAAATATGATAATGACCCTGATATCGTGTACGGAAGAAGCTTTGATGATGAAGAGATGTCCATTGAAAAGATTGACGGTCCTATCGGTGAGGTTACAATAAAGGGCAAGATCCTTACGGTTGAATCCCGTGAAATCAGAAACGAAAAGACCATCATTATGTTTGCGGTCACTGATTTCACAGACACCATCATGCTCAAGCTCTTTGCCAGAAATGATGACGTAGCAGATATTCTTGCATATATTGCCCCTGGCAACTTTGTTAAGGCAAAGGGAGTTGTGACTGTAGATAAATATGACAGTGATTTGTCAATAAGCTCAATAGTCGGACTTAAAAAGATACCTGATTTTACATCAAAGAGGGAGGATACTGCTGCCGAAAAACGTGTTGAGCTTCATTGTCACACCAAGATGAGTGACATGGATGGCGTGTCTGACGTAAAGGATATTGTGAAGTGTGCCATGCGCTGGGGACACAAGGCCATTGCTATTACGGACCACGGTGATGTGCAGGCATTCCCTGACGCTAACCATACTGTGGATGACAAATTCAAGGTCATTTACGGTGTGGAAGCATATCTGGTCGATGATACAAAGGATATTGTGGAGAATGCAGCCGGTCAGTCGCTGGATGACAAGTACGTGGTATTTGATATAGAGACAACAGGCTTTTCTCCGGAAAAGAATAAAATCATAGAAATAGGTGCGGTGAAGGTCATCGGTGGCGAGATTGTAGACCGCTATTCCACATTTATAAACCCTGAGGTACCTATTCCGTTCAGGATTGAAGAGCTCACCTCGATAAGGGATGACATGGTTATCACATCGCCAACAGTGGATGTCATACTGCCACAGTTTATGGAGTTTTGCAAGGACTGCATCATGGTTGCCCACAATGCTGACTTTGATATGAGCTTTATAAAGCGAAACTGCGCGCTGCTTGGCATGGAGTGTAATCCTACAATTGTGGACACGGTGGCTCTTGCGAGAGTGCTTCTGCCACAGCTAAACAGATTTAAGCTGGATACAGTAGCCAAGGCTCTAAACATCTCGCTTGATCATCATCACAGAGCGGTGGATGATGCCGCATGTACCGCAGAGATATTTGTCAAATTCATAGAAAAGCTAAAGGACAGGGGCATATCAAGCTTAGATGAGGTAAATGCCCTGGCAAAATCATCTGTTGAGATGATAAGGAAGATGCCTACATACCATGCCATTATTCTTGCAACCTGTGACCAGGGGCGTACCAATCTCTACAGGCTTATCTCACTGTCACACATCAAGTATTATAATAAGAGACCGAGAATACCAAAATCAGAGTTTAACAAGTATCGTGATGGGCTTTTAATAGGCTCAGCCTGTGAGGCAGGAGAGCTTTACAGGGCCATTTTAAACGGAAGACCACAGGAGGAAATCACAAGACTTGTGAATTTCTATGATTACCTGGAGATACAGCCTCTTGGCAACAACGCATTTATGATACGTGACGAGGATTCCGATATTGCTTCAAACGATGACCTTATCGATATAAATAAGCGAATCGTAAAGCTTGGAGAGGAATTTGGAAAGCTGGTTGTTGCAACCTGTGACGTACATTTCTTAAATCCCGAGGACGAGATATACCGTCGTATTATCATGGCCGGTAAGGGCTTTAAGGATGCAGATGAGCAGGCTCCGCTTTACTTAAGGACCACAGAGGAAATGCTAAAGGAGTTTGAATATCTCGGAAGCAAAAAGGCTGAGGAGGTAGTCATCACCAATACCAATAAGATAGCAGACATGTGTGAGCGTATCTCACCGGTCAGACCTGATAAATGTCCGCCGGTTATCGAAAACTCTGACGGCATGCTTCGTGAAATCTGCTATAACAAGGCAAACAGGATGTACGGAGATCCGCTGCCGCCGATAGTTAAGGAGCGTCTTGACAGAGAACTTAACTCTATTATTTCAAACGGCTATGCCGTAATGTACATCATCGCACAGAAGCTTGTGTGGAAATCAAATGAGGACGGCTACCTGGTTGGCTCGCGAGGCTCCGTAGGAAGCTCATTTGTCGCAACTATGTCAGGTATCACAGAGGTTAATCCGCTGCATGCTCACTATTTGTGTACACACTGCAAATACAGTGATTTTGATTCACCAGAGGTACAGGCATTTTCAGGCCGTGGTGGCTGTGATATGCCGGATAAGCTCTGTCCAAAGTGCGGCAGACCTTTAAGTAAGGAGGGCTTTGATATTCCGTTTGAGACCTTCCTCGGTTTCAAGGGAAACAAGGAGCCGGATATCGATCTGAACTTCTCCGGTGAGTACCAGTCAAAGGCACACAAATATACCGAGGTTATTTTCGGAGAAGGACAGACCTTTAAAGCCGGAACCATAGGAACACTTGCTGACAAGACCGCATTTGGATACATTAAAAACTATTATGAGGAGCGCGGTGTCAGAAAGCGAAACTGCGAGATAGACAGGATAGTGCAGGGCTGCGTTGGTGTTCGACGTACTACGGGACAGCATCCGGGTGGTATAGTCGTGCTGCCGATGGGTGAGGAGATTAATACCTTTACTCCTGTACAGCATCCTGCGAATGATATGACCGTTGACATCACGACAACGCATTTTGACTACCATTCAATCGACCACAACCTGTTAAAGCTCGATATACTTGGACACGATGATCCTACCATGATTCGTATGCTGCAGGATCTGACAGGTGTTGACCCGACAAAGATTCCGCTTGACGACAAAGCTGTCATGTCACTGTTTCAGAACACCTCCGCTTTGGGCATAGAGCCTGAGGATATCGATGGATGTCCGCTTGGAGCTTTAGGTATACCGGAGTTTGGTACCGATTTTGCCATGGGCATGCTCCTTGATACAAAGCCAAAGGAGTTTTCTGACCTCATTCGTATCGCCGGATTATCACACGGTACCGACGTATGGCTTGGCAATGCACAGACTCTTATCGAGGAAGGCACAGCTACCATTTCAACCTGTATCTGTACCAGAGATGATATTATGACATATCTGATTTCCATGGGGCTTGAATCTGAGGAAGCCTTCAACATCATGGAGAAAGTGCGAAAGGGCATTATTGCCAAGGGCAAATGCCCTCAGTGGCCACAGTGGAAGGAGGATATGAAGGCACACGGTGTGCCTGACTGGTATATCTGGTCATGCGAGAAAATCAAGTACATGTTCCCTAAGGCCCATGCTGCGGCATACGTTATGATGGCATGGAGAATCGCCTACTGTAAGGTTTTCTATCCTCTTGCATACTACGCAGCATACTTTTCAATCCGTGCCACAGGCTTTTCATATGAGCTTATGTGTCAGGGAAAGGACCGACTCGAAAACTACATGAAGGACTATAAGAAAAGAAAAGACACGCTGTCAAACAAGGAGCAGGATGTATTTAAGGACATGCGTATCGTACAGGAGATGTATGCCAGAGGCTTTGATTTCATGCCTCTTGATATATACAGGGCTCACCCTAACCGTTTCCAGATAATTGACGGTAAGCTCATGCCGGCCATAAACAGTATTGACGGACTAGGCGACAATGCCGCTATTTATATTTCGGAAGCGGCAAAGGACGGACCATTCCTCTCAAAGGATGATTTCAGGGAGAGAACTCATGTATCGCGAACAGCCGTAGACCTCATGTCAGATTTGGGACTGCTTGGTTCACTGCCGGAATCAAACCAGCTTTCACTTTTCGATTTCGGAGCATAATCCGGCAGTTTAGCATAAAACATATACTTTAACAATAATAAAAATCCACTACTCATTGACAGACTCATAAATCTGTAAATAGGGTAGTGGATTTTGCGTATAATATGTGTTGATTTTAAATATTAAATCTTATTTTAATTTTCTTCAATAAAATCTATCTGATACTCATCCATGTACTTGATACGTGCAAGTGAGTAAACCTCATAGCCCTGCTCGTTGATCTTTCTTCTGCCAGGCTGGAATGACTTCTCAATAAGGATTCCTATACCGGCAACTGTAGCGTGAGCCATGCGAAGAAGTCTGATGGCACCTGTAGCAGCCTCTCCGTCAGCCATGAAATCATCAATCAAAAGAATATTGTCATCCTCTGAGATAACATCGCGTGAGAGTGTAAGCTCATAGCTCTTCTCTGTTGTAAATGAAGTAACCTGTGTCTGATATAAATCATTATGTAACGTCTTTGAAGGCTGCTTCTTTAAAATAACAAGCGGTACATTCATCTTGGCTGCTGCCATAAGTGCAGGAGCAATTCCTGAGCTCTCTATTGTGACAACCTTTGTGATTCCCTTATCGGCAAAGTGATTTGCGAAATCCTCACCGATGTGCTCCATAAGCACCGGATCTACCTGATGGTTGATAAATTTGTTGACCTTTAAGATGTTTGTGCCAATTACCTGGCCATCCTTGAGAATTCGATCTTGCAGTTCTTTCATTTTGTTCACCTCATAAAAAATAAATTGTTATTATTATAGCACTATTCTTCGACAATATCACTATAAATTTTAGAATAAATTTCTTCAACCATATGATCGAGGAAGCTTTCCTCAAGCAGGCTGTATTTTTCAGTAATGACTGATGTGATAAGCTCAGCTCTTTTGTAGTATAAATCACCTGAGCAGGCATCTCCTTTTTCACCCGATGACGCTAAAGTCATAAGCTCGTCCCTATGAGTGACGGTCACGTATTCCATGATTTCCTCTTCGAGGGAATTATTCCGGTCAATTTTTTTTGAAATGTCCTTTAGTTCCATAAACGACTTCATTCCTATGATAAAAAATATCAAGAAAACAAGCCCCATTACGATAGAAACCATGAGCTTGTTTACCGAGTCTAAAGCGGCAAGCTTTATAACTCCTGTATCAAGCAGCACAATAGCAATAAGCCCTATCGCACCGACTGCGGTGAAGCACTGTCCGGTCGCTTTGGTATCCTCGTATCGTTTTTGTTCATCAACGTATATTTTCATACGGCCTCCATATTGTTTAATTATAGTTATATGTTATAATGAAACGATGAAAATTACAATATTATGTGTAGGAAAAGTTAAAGAAAAATTTTACAGAGATGCGATTGCTGAGTACTCAAAGCGCCTAAGCCGTTACTGTAAACTTGAAATCATTGAGGTTTCCGATGAAAAGACAAGTGAACAGGCCACACAGACAGAGATAGACATCGTAAAAAATAAAGAAGGTGAGAGGCTTCTTAAAAATATAAAAGACGATGCATATGTATTTTGTCTGGCGATAGATGGAAAACAGCTTGATTCGGTTGAGCTGTCACAGAAGATGGATAAGCTTATGACAGGCGGCAAAAGTCATCTTGTTTTTGTAATAGGAGGCTCTCTTGGATTGTCCGATGATGTATTAAAGTGCGCTGACTATAAGCTTTCATTTTCTAAAATGACATTTCCTCATCAGCTCATGCGCGTAATTTTACTGGAGCAGATTTACAGGTCGTTTCGCATCAGCAATAATGAGCCGTACCACAAATAACCGGCATAATTCAGCCTAAATAAACATATGTTAATATATGAAGATGCAAAAAGTAACTGATTCGTTCGAGCTTCCAAAGGACATAGTGCTAGGGCTTCCAATTGTAACAGCATATGGTTATAATGAGTTGACTATAGAAAACCACAAGGGTATTCTGTCATTTTCGGACAAGGCCGTAACTGTAAGGGCAGCAGACAGTACCATAAAAATATCCGGCAGCCGCCTTGAAATAAAGGAATTTACAAAGGATTTAATAATAATAGCCGGTCATTTAAAGGGTGTTATATATGAGTATTAAAGCTTATGCAACAGTAAGGCTAACAGGCTGCAATATCAGGCGCTTCATAAATCTGTGCACGGCAAACCATATAAAAATATGGAACCTTAAATATGTAAGTCCAAAGGAATATGAGGCCTGCTGCAGTACAGAAGATATTTTTCTAATGAAGCCGCACCTGAAAAAGACGCATACAAGGCTTCTCGTGGTAAAAAGACAGGGATTCTTTGCGATAAGAGCATTTCTATATAAAATACGTATTATTACGGCTGCAATTACCGGCGTTTTTTGTATACATGCACTTATCTGCACAAGAATCTGGCACATTGTGCCTGAAGGAAACCGTTTCACGTATGATGAATCGGTCATCTCCTTTATGGAGAGTGAAAATGTAACAATAGGCAGCCACAAGAGAGCAGATTACAGCATCCTTGAAAAGAAGCTTGAGGAAAAATATCCCGATATCACGTGGTGCAGTATATACATAGAAAAAAATACCATAAAAATTGATATATCAGAGGGAATAAATTATAGGTAAATTATGACAAATTTTATTTTTATGTTATAATGAAAAATATTTTGATTGAAAGGCACATGAGCTAATGAGTTTAAATGAAGTATCTATAAAAATACCGGGCGAATATATTCCAAACGTCTTTGGACAGTTTGATGCATTCGCCAAGAAAATAGAGCGCACACTGCACGTAACACTTGTCTTAAGAGATGATTCCTTAAAGATTATCGGAGCGCAGGGGAATATTGAAGGGGCAAAAGAGGTGTTCGAGCAGCTCATTGCGCTGGCTGAGAGAGGCAACGTCATTACAGAGCAGAACGTAAACTATGCACTTGCACTTTTAGAGGAGCATAGAGGCAGTGAGATTGTTGAGATTGACAAGGATATCATTTGTCACACAATAAATGGCAAGCCTGTAAAGCCAAAAACCATAGGCCAGAAGGAATATGTCGATGCAATCAGGAAAAAGATGATTGTGTTCGGCATGGGACCTGCCGGAACCGGAAAGACCTATCTTGCCATGGCAATGGCTATAACAGCTTTTAAAAATGAACAGGTGGGCCGTATTATTCTGACACGTCCTGCGATTGAAGCAGGCGAGAAGCTTGGCTTTCTGCCGGGAGATCTGCAGAGCAAGATTGACCCATATTTGAGACCGTTGTACGATGCTCTTTATCAGATAATGGGAGCTGAGAGCTTCCAGCGCAACATGGAAAAGGGCCTTATTGAGGTGGCTCCTCTTGCGTACATGAGAGGCCGTACACTTGACAATGCATTTATCATACTTGATGAGGCACAGAATACAACTCCTGCACAGATGAAGATGTTTCTTACACGAATCGGCTTTGGCTCAAAGGTTGTCGTGACAGGTGATGCGACACAAAAGGATCTTGCACCGGGAGCAAAATCAGGGCTTGATGTGGCACTTAGGGTGCTTAAAAACATAGATGATATAGGCATATGCAATCTGACAAGCAAGGATGTCGTGCGTCATCCACTTGTACAAAAAATCGTTCAGGCATATGATGATTATGAAAATAAGCAGACTGCAAAGACTGCAAGAAAGCAGAGGAAGAGCAATTGAGAAGGGTTGTATCACTAATATCAATTTTTATATCAATCTTAGCTCTTTCATTTGTGCTGTGTCTGCTTGGTGATGTATATCCGGATGAGTGGATATGCATGGGTTTTTTAGATATCATATTTTATATGCTGCTTTTATTTGAGCTTGAGTACGAGCGGAACACACTGCAGCTGTCGAACAACTCAAGAACTGATTATCTTAGGTTTACGTTTGCGTTTATCATTTGCTCTATAGTGTGTATCATAAGCGGTTTTATGCCACTGTACAGCAGGCCGGTGATGATTTTTCCTATATTGCTTTGTCTGATTGGCAATGAGTTTCTGGCTTTTATAAGCGGTACTTATTTTTGTATATTGCTTTCAATCACTGTATCCGGCGACTGCTTTGAGCTCGTATGTGAGCTGCTTCTTGTAATCACAGGTGCTATCCTTGCAAAGATGCTAAAGGAGGACAAGCTTCAGATATGTATATATCTGATCACAATCAGTATGAGCATTGTGACACCGGGCATATTCTATTATATGTCAACAAAGGAGTTTTCTGTTTCCGTTATTATTGCCGGAGCTGTAAGCGGCATGATTGTTTCGCTTATCGGCATCATTTGTGCCAGGGTATTTAAGCCACTTAGCGCTGATGAAACAAATGACAGGCTTATAGCAATAATAGAGGAGGATTTTCCTGCTGTAAAGCAGCTTAAAAAGAACAATTTCTCTGAATACAATCATGGCAATTTCGTATCGACGATTGCCATAAAGGCTGCAAAGGCTGCAGGACTGGACACAGCGCTATGTGCAGCAGGAGGCTTTTATTACCGCATAGGGCAGTGGCAGAGGCATAAAAGCGTCATGGAAGGAGTAGAACAGGCATTAGCCATGCATTTTCCCGAAAAGCTGACCAATATACTCTATGAGTACTATGGCAAGCTAAGACACCCACAGACACCTGAATCCGCACTCATTCATATGGTCGATGCTTTAATAGTAAGGCTTGATCATATCAAAAACGATGTGGCAGACAGTGAATGGAATCACGAGATACTTATTATCCAGACATTAAATGAGCTGTCAAGCTCAGGAATGTATGATGAATCAGGGCTTTCCATGAATCATTTTTTAAAAATACGAGACTATCTTACAAAGGAGGAGCTGCTTAAATGAGTTTTTTTATCGAAAAAGAAGTAGAATGCAATTTTAATTTTGATTATGAAAAGGTCGCAGAAGCTGTTGTTTCTGCTTCACTTGAGCATGCGAGCTTTCCGTATGAGGCGGAGGTTAATCTGACACTGACAGACAATGAAGGGATACATGCCATCAATAAGGAGTACAGACAGATAGACAGGCCTACAGATGTATTATCTTTTCCGATGCTTTCATATGAAACACCCGGAGATTTTTCTTTCCTTTCAGATGAGAATGAGGATGATTTCAATCCTGATACAGGAGAGGTCATGCTAGGCGACATTATAATATCCGTCGACAAAGTAAAGGAGCAGGCCGTAGAATACGGACACAGCGAAAAAAGAGAGTTTGCCTTTCTGATTACACACAGCATGCTTCATCTGTTCGGATATGACCACATGGAGGCTGATGAGGCTGCCATAATGGAAGAGCACCAGAGAAAAATACTTGACGCTTTAGGTATAACACGCTAATATTTAAGCTGGTTATCAATTGAAACAGAGGATTTATAAATGTCTAAAAAAAACAATGGGGCAAGTAATGCCTTAGTACAGGGCTCTATACTTGCCGTAGCTTCTATCATAAGCAGAATAATAGGACTCATATATCGTATACCGATGCAGCGTATATTGGGCGATATCGGAATCGGCTATTATTCCACAGCCTTTGAAATATACAATGTCATGCTGATTATATCATCATACAGCTTACCGCTTGCCGTATCAAAGATGGTTTCAGCCCAGATGGCAAAAAAGAGGCGGACTGCGACGTATCAGATACTGAAGTGTGCTCTGCTTTTTGCAACCATCAGTGGCACAACGGTGGCACTCATACTGTTTTTTGGTGGCAATTTTTTTGCAACAACGCTTCTTAACACACCATACAGTATTTTTGCTTTAAGAGTACTGGCTCCGGGGCTTTTGGTAGTTGCAGTGCTTGGTGTCATCAGAGGCTTTTTCCAGGGACTGGGAACCATGATGCCAAGTGCCGTCTCACAGATAATAGAGCAGATAGTAAATGCCATAGTCAGTGTATGGGCGGCCTACGTGCTCTACCGTACAGGTACAAGAATTGGTGCAGTACTTGGTGACAAGGAACACTATGCCGCAGCATATGGTGCAGCCGGTGGTACACTTGGAACAGTGCTTGGCTCTGTAGCGGCTCTTTTATTTGTGGTATTTATCTTTGCCATCTATATGAAGGTGTTCAAGAGGCAGATGAAAAGAGAACGAAATGTCAGGGTGAGCTCATTTGGCTACACAATGAAGATTCTTATAATTACGGTTATTCCTGTGCTTTTAAGTACTACTATATACAATATCAGTGGCATCATAGACCAGGGTATATTCAAGCAGGTTGCACTGCTTCAGGGATACACTCAGAATGATATAGACGTATGGTGGGGTGTATACACCGGAAAGTACAAGCTTTTAATCAATGTGCCTATATCCATAGCATCAGCTATGGCAGCATCCTTTGTGCCGGTGCTTACAGGCGCATATCACAGGGATGATATGGAGGCAGTGAGAGGACAGATTAATCTTTCCACACGCTTTATCATGGTTGTCGCATTCCCATGTGCAGTAGGACTTGCCGTGTTTGGGCTGCCTATATTTAATATACTGTTCTCAAGCACCCGTGCAACAAATGCTGAGGCATCACTTATGATGTATGTCGGTGCGGTTGCGGTAGTATTTTACTCGCTTTCCACTCTGTCCAACGGACTGCTGCAGGGCATTGACAGGCTCAAAGTTCCGGTAATCAACGCTGCGATATCTATTGTAGCGCATGTCATAGTGCTCATACTGCTTATGCTCATATTCAGGCTCAATATACATGCAGTTGTGCTTGCCAATACATTTTTTGCATTGCTCATGTGTTTTATGAACAGCATGGCTTTAAAGAAGTACAGTGGCTTTAAGCAGGAAATAAAAAAGACCTTTATCATACCGGCCATCAGCTCGCTCATAATGGGAGTTATTTCGTATATAGTATACTTTATACTTTACAAGGTCTGTCATATTGAGATTATCGCCTTCATTCTTGCTGCAATCATTGCGGTTATCTCATATGCAGTGGCGCTGCTTTTACTCAAGGGACTGACTGAGGATGAGCTTAGACATTTTCCAAAGGGCACACTTATCATAAAAGTGGCAAAAAAATGTCATTTATTATAAAATTGAATAAATAACAAAAATTTACAGATACTGATTTTGAGGTGATAATATGAAAAGCAAAATCAGTATCTGTTTTTTAACTATTGTTGTAATTCTTCTTGCACTTGTTATGATAGAAAAAATCAATACGCAAAGAGCAGCAGACAAGGCTGCGATAATTGCACAAAGCAATGAAAATGATAAAGAAGAAAAAAATGAAAAAGAAAGCCTTCTGACATCAAATGAGGCTAAGAATGCAAAATACTGCATCAAAAATGACTCCGGAATGCTGTCTGTATACAACGGCACTGCAAGTGAAAAATACTTTGACACAGGCGTGTATTTTGAAGAACTGCCTGATGAAGCAAAAAATAAGGTTACAAACGGACTCTACTTTTTTAACGAAACTGATTTGTACGATTTTCTTGAAAGCTATTCAAGTTAATGTTAAAATAAATCAGTTAGGGGAAAGAATATGTACGATGTAATTATAATAGGTGCCGGTGCATCCGGGCTGATGGCGGCAGCAGCTGCTGCATCAAAGGGAGCACGTGTGGCACTTTTAGAGCACAAGGATGATATAGGAAAGAAAATACTTGCAACAGGAAACGGCAGATGTAATTTCACAAACACTGATATGTCCGTAAACAAATTCCACGGCAGTAAAGCACTGATTAAAAACGGGTTGTCGCAATTTAATTATTCAGACACAATACGTTTTTTTAAAGAACTTGGAATACCTGCATATGACAATGCAGGCTACATTTATCCAAATTCAAGGCAGGCTGCATCTGTTGTGGCAGCCTTTCGAATGGAGCTTATGAGGCTTCATGTGGATGTGAAAACAGGCATTAATATTACTGATATTAAGCCTGCGGATGACTGGACCGGTTACTGCATCCAAACAGACAAGGGCAGCTTTAAGTCCCAAAGGCTTATCATAGCGTGTGGCCTTACGGCTTCCCCAAAGCTTGGAAGTGACGGAAGCCTGTTTCGACAGATAGAAGCTCTCGGACACCATATCCAAAAGCCATTACCCGCGCTTTGCGGCTTTAGCTGTGATGGCCTAAATTTCAAAAAAATCACAGGGGTCAGGTGCGATGCCACTGTCGCTTCCGTGATAGATGGTAAAATGACAGAGCAAAATACAGGGGAGCTGCAGTTAGCTGACTATGGCATCTCAGGCATCCCGGTTTTTCAGATTTCAAGTCTTATGTCAAGAGCCCTCGATAAAGGTCAAAGGGTCGAGGTGATAATTGACTTTTTGCCGGCTTTTAGTGATGATGAGCTTAATGGATACATAAAGGACAGAATCATTACAACGACAGACAACCGCTCGTTAAATGAGATGCTTAACGGACTTTTAAACAATAAGCTTCTTCTTGAGCTGATACACAAATCAGGTGTATCTCCTGACAAAAAGGGAAGGCTTCTGACAGATGATGATTGTAAAAGTCTCACCCGCTCTATAAAGCATACAGCCGTTTCGGTAAAAAAGCCAAGAGGAGCCGAATTTGCACAGGTGTGTGCAGGCGGCATATATACAAAGGAAATAGATGTACGTACATTGGAGTCCAAAATCCATCCGGGGCTTTACTTTTGTGGCGAGCTGCTTGATGTGGACGGCATATGCGGTGGCTACAATCTGCAGTGGGCATGGACAAGTGGATATATAGCAGGAGAAATGCAGTAAATGATTAAAATTAACCAGATAAAGCTCCCCGTCACGCACAGTGATGAGGCATTAAAAAAGAAAATAATAAAAATGCTTAAGCTCAATGCCAAGACAGGCTTTACATACCGCATATTAAAGAAATCACTTGACGCGCGTAAAAAGCCTGAGCTGTTCTATACATATTCAGTTGCTGTAGAGCTAGAGGATGCAAAGAACAGTGAAGCGGCAATTGTCAAAAGAGCAAACAGTTCATCCGTGCTCATATATAAAGAAAAAGAATATCGGATACCTGCACACGGTAATATACCGCTTGACAGGCGACCTGTTATTGCAGGGGCAGGACCAGCCGGGCTGTTTTGTGCATATATACTGGCAGAGGCAGGCTTTCGCCCGATAGTTATCGAGCGGGGCAGCCGGGTAGAGAAAAGAACTTGCGATGTCCAAAAATTCTGGGAGAGCGGCATACTTAATCCCAAAAGCAATGTACAGTTTGGTGAGGGCGGTGCCGGAACCTTTTCAGACGGCAAGCTGAACACATCCGTAAAGGATCCTTCGGGCAGGAATCGTCTTGTGCTTGAGACCTTTGTGCGCTTTGGAGCTGATACGTCCATACTTTATGACAACAAGCCACATATCGGTACTGATGTGCTTTCAGAAGTAATTGTCAACATGCGTGAGTTTTTGGTTGACAAAGGAACGACATTTATATTTGACACCTGTGTGAGCAATCTTGACATAGTTTCCAACAAGCTATTAAGCGTTTACACGGATTCTGACAGTAATAGTGAGATTAAGACAGATGTATGCGTTCTGGCACTCGGACACAGCGCCAGAGATACATTTGATATGCTTTACAACAAAGGCTTTGATATGGAATGCAAGAGCTTTGCAGTCGGCTTTCGTGTGGAGCATCCGCAGCGCATGATAGATGAATCACAGTATGGTATTCAGAAGAAAATCATACTTCCTCCAAGTCCTTACAAGGTCACATCCAATTTTCCGAATGGCAGAGGAGTCTATTCATTCTGCATGTGTCCGGGAGGATATGTGGTCAATTCATCGTCAACCGAAAATCACACAGTGGTTAACGGCATGAGCTATCACGACAGAAACAGCAAAAATGCGAACAGTGCCATCATAGTATCTGTTTCGCCGAAGGATTTCGGAGCAGATGATGCCCTCGCCGGAGTGAAATATCAGGAAAAGCTTGAAACAGAAAATTATAAGCGAGGCAATGGTTTAATACCACAGCAGCTTTTCGGAGATTTCTGTGATAACAGATTAACAACAGCATACGGCGATTTTGGCTCCTGTACAAAGGGAAACACCGTCTTTGCAAAGCTGAATGGACTGATGAACGCTGACATGGAACAGTCGTTTAAGCTTGGAATGGAACATTTTGGTCATCTGATACATGGTTTTGACAGAAAAGATGCAATTTTGTCCGGTATGGAGACACGTACATCTTCTCCGCTTCGCATAAAAAGAGATGAGTCTCTTGAGAGTAACATCTCGGGTGTATACCCTTGTGGTGAAGGCGCAGGCTATGCAGGAGGCATTACATCTGCGGCAATCGACGGCATAAAGGTCGCAGAAGCAATTATTAAAAAATATAGGCCGGATTTTAAATAATATTTATACACATGAATAATATTTATACACATAAAGAGAGGAAATATTCGTGGCAGAAGTATCACCAATGATGCAGCATTATCTGCAGACAAAAGAACAATATAAGGATTGTATTTTATTTTATCGCTTAGGAGACTTCTATGAGATGTTTTTTGACGATGCGATAATGGTTTCAAAGGAGCTTGAGCTTACGCTCACCGGCAAAAACTGCGGACTTGAAGAAAGAGCTCCTATGTGTGGAGTACCGTTTCACGCGGCAGACTCATATATCAACAGACTCGTATCAAACGGTCACAAGGTAGCTATCTGTGAGCAGATGGAGGATCCAAAGCAGGCAAAGGGAATCGTAAAGCGAGAGGTAATCCGTGTTGTGACACCTGGCACAAACACTGATATGGCTTCTTTAGATGAGGCAAAAAACAATTACATAATGTCGATTGTATACACTGAGGACAAATACGGCATAGCAACCTGCGATGTCACAACAGGTGATTTTTTTACGACAGAGGTGGATACAGAAAGAAAGCTGTTAGATGAGGTGAGCAGGTTTAATCCATCGGAAATCATATGTAATGAAGCCTTCTACATGAGCGGAATAGATGTTGACGATATGAAAAACAGATTATCAATTACTGTTTCAGCACTCGACTCATGGTATTTTTCCGATGGTCTTGCAAATGAGACACTGCTTTCACATTTCCACGTACAGACAATAAATGCTCTGGGGCTTGAGGATTATGAGAGTGGAGTCATAGCTGCCGGCGCCCTGTTAAAGTACCTTTATGAGACGCAGATGAACTCGCTCGACAATATACTTGAGCTTCATCCGTACTCAATAGGCAAATATATGATAATAGACAGCTCATCAAGACGTAATTTGGAGCTTGTAGATACCCTTCGTGAAAAGCAAAAGAGAGGCTCACTGCTTTGGGTACTCGATAAGACACGTACGGCTATGGGAGCAAGACTGCTTCGCACCTATGTCGAGCAGCCTCTTATCGAAAAGGCAGAGATAATAAAGCGCCAGAAGCTTATCGAAGCACTTAATGCAAACGAAATCACAAGAGACGAGATCAGGGAATACCTTAATCCTATTTATGACCTTGAGCGTCTCATCACAAGAATCACCTACCAGTCAGCCAATCCGCGTGACCTTATTGCCTTCAGGGATTCTTTAAAAATGCTTCCACCAATAAAGCAGCAGCTTTCAGACATACCGTGTGAGCTTACCGATGAGATTAATGAAGAGTTCGATGAGCTTAAGGATATATATGAACTTTTACTTTCATCCATTGAGGATGAGCCGCCTATCTCACAGCGTGACGGAGATATCATAAAAGCTGGCTACAACGAGGAGGTTGACCGTCTTCGAGACGCAAAAACCAAAGGAAAGACATGGCTTGCAGAACTTGAAGCCGGTGAACGTGAAAAAACCGGCATCAAAAACTTAAGAATCAAGTATAACAAGGTATTTGGATATTACCTTGAGGTCACAAACTCCTTCAAGGATATGGTTCCTGATTATTATGTGAGAAAACAGACACTCACCAATGCAGAGCGCTACATAACACCGGAGCTTAAGGAGCTTGAGGATACCATTCTTGGAGCTGAAGACAGGCTCACATCACTCGAGTATGAGCTGTTTCGTGATGTAAGAAAACAGATTTCCTGCAATGTTTCAAGGATTCAGAAAACAGCCAGAGCTATAGCACAGATTGATGTTTTTGCTTCGCTTGCGCTTGTTGCCAGCCAGAATAATTACTGCAAGCCAAAGATAAATGAAAGCGGAATAATAGACATAAAAAACGGACGTCATCCTGTAGTTGAAAAAATGATTACAAATGACATGTTTATAGAAAACGATACATATCTGGATCAGCACAAAAACAGAATCTCAATTATCACAGGGCCAAACATGGCCGGTAAATCCACCTACATGAGACAGACAGCACTTATCGTTCTCATGGCACAAATTGGAAGCTTTGTACCTGCACAAACTGCAAATATCGGCATTGTAGACCGTATCTTCACGCGAGTCGGTGCATCTGACGACCTTGCAAGCGGACAAAGTACATTTATGGTTGAGATGAACGAGGTGGCAAATATACTAAGAAATGCAACCGCAAAATCCCTGCTCATTCTCGATGAGATTGGACGAGGCACGAGTACGTTTGACGGACTAAGCATCGCCTGGGCAGTTGTAGAGCATATAAGTAATCCAAAGCTCCTCGGAGCAAAGACGCTTTTTGCAACGCATTATCACGAGCTCACCGAGCTTGAGGGCAAGCTTGACAGTGTAAATAACTATTGCATCGCTGTAAAGGAAAAGGGCGATGATATAGTTTTCTTAAGAAAAATCGTAAAGGGCGGAGCTGACAGAAGCTATGGTATACAGGTTGCAAAGCTTGCAGGTCTGCCGGATTCAGTCATAGAGCGTGCCAAGGAAATCGCAGAGCAGCTTCTTGCAAATGATATCACAGATACTGTAAAAAGCATATCCGTTGACAATGGCCACAAGCATAAAAAGGAGCATCTTGACGAGGTTGATATGACACAGATTTCGCTTTTCGACACAGTGAAGGATGATGATATAATTGACGAGCTTCGAAGCATAGACATAGGCAACATGACACCACTTGATGCGTTAAACAAGCTGTATCAGCTTCAGAACAAGGTTAAAAACCGCTGGTAGAAAGGATTAAAATGCCAAATATTGCCATATTAAATCAGGAAACAATAGATAAAATAGCTGCAGGTGAGGTTGTTGAGCGTCCGTGCTCCGTGGTTAAAGAGCTGGTGGAAAATGCCATAGATGCAGGCTCCACAGCCATCACTGTCGAGATAAAGGAGGGCGGAATCTCATTCATCCGTATCACCGACAACGGCTGCGGAATTGAAAGAGACCAGGTTGCGGTTGCATTTTACCGTCACAGCACGAGTAAAATCCGCTCGGCAGAGGATTTACTTACTGTAAAGTCACTCGGCTTCAGAGGGGAGGCACTGTCAAGCATCTCGGCAGTTGCCCGCGTTGAGCTTATCACAAAGACATACGATGAGCTCACCGGCACCAGATATGTGATTGAGGGCTCGAAGGAGCTTTCCAACGAGGAAATCGGTGCTCCTGACGGTACTACCTTCATAGTAAAGGATCTGTTTTATAATGTTCCGGCAAGACGTAAGTTTTTAAAGACAGCACAGACAGAGGGCAGCTACATAAGCGATATGGTTGAAAAGCTTGCGCTTTCACATCCTGATATATCGTTTAAGTTCATAAACAATAACCAGACAAAGCTTCACACCTCAGGAAACGGCAACAGAAAGGATATCATATACCATATATTCGGCCGAGAGATATCGTCATCACTGCTTGAGGTGAAGCATGAATGTGAATACTTTAAGGTGGAGGGCTTTATAGGAAAGCCTGTCATCACAAGGGGCAACAGAAATTATGAGAATTATTTCATAAATGGCAGATATGTAAAGAGCAATATATTGTCACGTGCAATAGAGGAGGCCTACAAGAACTTTCTAATGCAGCATCAGTATCCGTTTACAGTGCTTTACTTTACATTTTTCAGCGAGCTGGATGTCAACGTGCATCCGACCAAGATGGAGCTTAGGTTCGACAACAACAACGAGATATATGTCGAATTGTGTGACACAATATATGCAATTCTATCCCACAAGGAGATGATTCCCGAGGTGCCTGTAGACAGTACGCCGGCGCCTAAAAAGATAGTGCATGAGTATAAGGAGCCAATACCGGAGCCGTTTGAGAAGAGGCGTATCAATGAGGTGAGGGCAGCGGAATCAAGGAGCGTGTACGGACAGAGCGTGACGTCAGCAGTAAAAGATTACTCAGCAATAGAACCTGCTGCAAAAGCGCCTGCTGTTAATGAGCAACTCACAGATAACACATCAAAGCTGCAGACTGCTAAAGCATCTGCATCTGCGCTTGTTGCTGGCACCGGCAATTCAGTGGAACCAAAGCCAGAGACTTCCACCGCGTATGAACCTGCACAGGTTGTCACCGGCACCCAGCAGACACTCGGCGATTACGACAAGGTTTTTCTTACAGAAAGCGCCAAGAAGCAGTTTTCCATCATAGGCCAGCTCTTTAAGACCTACTGGCTCATAGAGTTTGAGGACAAGCTGTACATCATAGACCAGCATGCAGCCCATGAGAAGGTGCTGTATGAAAAAACGATGGCGAGACTTGCCAATAAGGATTTTACATCACAGCGCATAAGCCCTCCGATTGTCATGACTCTTGATGCAAAGGAAAGCGAGATGCTTGAGAAATACAGGCCGCAGATAGAACAGTTTGGCTATGAGGTGGAGCATTTTGGCGGCAAGGAATACATGATCAGTGCAATTCCGGATAATTTGTTTAACATAGATATGAAGGATCTGTTTATAGAGATGCTCGATGATTTTTCAAATGCGACAGGCAGGCAGACTCCTGACATCATCACGGAAAAGGTCGCATCCATGTCGTGCAAGGCAGCAGTCAAGGGCAATGACAAGCTTACTCTTCCTGAGATAAATGAGCTGATAGATGAGCTTTTGTCACTCGACAATCCTTACAACTGCCCACACGGCAGACCAACCATCATCTCTATGAGCAAATATGAGATAGAAAAGAAATTCAAACGTATCGTATGACAACATACACATTTGGACTGAGGTGCAATATGACACAAAAACCGATGATCGTCCTCACAGGACCGACAGCAGTAGGAAAGACAGCTCTATCGATTGAGCTTGCAAAAAAAATAAATGGTGCTATAATATCCGCGGATTCCATGCAGGTATACAAATACATGGATATAGGCTCTGCGAAGGTTACAGTCGATGAGATGGACGGCATAAAGCACTATCTGATAGATGAGCTTGAGCCCTCTGACGAGTTCAATGTATTTATCTTCAAGGATATGGCCAAAAAAGCACTTAATGAGATATACGAAGCAGGAAAGATACCGATAGTTGTCGGCGGCACCGGCTTTTATATCCAGGCACTTTTGTATGACATTGATTTCACAAAGCAGGATGTGGATGAGTCGTACAGAAAAAGCCTTTATGACTTTGCTAATGAGCACGGAAACCATGCACTGCATGAAAAGCTTAAGGATATCGACCCTGCATCCTACGAGAGCATCCATGAGAATAACGTAAAGCGCGTCATAAGGGCAATTGAATACTATCACACCTGCCATGAGCCGATTTCAAAGCACAATGAGACTGAAAGAGCCAAGCAGTCTCCATACAACTTTGCCTATTTTGTACTGGATGATGTAAGACAAAGACTCTACGAGAGGATAGATAAGAGAGTTGATATCATGGTTTCAAACGGACTTGTCGATGAGGTGAAAAAGCTAAAGGCAATGGGCTGTACGAGCGATATGGTATCCATGAAGGGCATAGGCTACAAGGAAATCCTTGCATATCTCGATGGAGAATATTCACTTGATGAGGCTGTTGACAAGGTAAAGCTTGAGTCAAGGCGCTTTGCAAAGAGACAGCTAACCTGGTTTAGAAGAGAAAAAGATACCATATGGATAGAAAAAAATGAATATTCATATGATGATAATAAAATATTAAATAAAATACAAGAAATTTTAGCAGAAAAGAGGATTATAATTTGTTAGATACCAATGAAGCCATTTACAGGCAGTATGAGACACTTGGAATATCAAAGAAGGTTTTGGATTTCGGAACCTCTGTAGAAAAGGAGCTTAAGGAGCGTTTTGAAAAAATAGACACAAATGCTGAGTATAATCAGCTTAAGGTCATAGCCGCCATGCAGAAAAACAAGGTGAGCGCAGAGTGCTTCCAGGCATCAAGCGGCTACGGCTACAATGACCTCGGAAGGGATACACTTGAGAGAGTGTACGCAGACTGTTTTGGCGCAGAAGATGCACTTGTAAGGCCTCAGATTACCTGTGGCACACATGCACTTGCACTTGCACTCATGTCAAACCTGCGTCCGGGCGATGAGCTTTTAAGCCCTGTCGGAAAGCCTTACGATACACTTGAAGAGGTAATAGGCATACGCCCTTCAAAGGGCTCACTTGCTGAGTACGGCATCACATATGCGCAGGTTGATTTACTGCCTGACGGTGAGTTTGACTATGACGGAATAAAGAAAGCCATCAATGAAAAAACGAAGCTTGTCACCATCCAGCGCTCTAAGGGCTATGCTACAAGACCTACACTTTCGGTCAAAAGAATAGGCGAGCTCATTGCCTTTGTAAAGAGCATAAAGCCTGATGTGATCTGTATGGTCGATAACTGCTACGGTGAGTTTGTCGAGGATACAGAGCCTATCCAGGTTGGAGCGGACATGATGGTTGGCTCACTGATCAAAAATCCGGGAGGCGGACTTGCACCAATCGGAGGCTATATTGTCGGAAAAAAGGACTGTGTTGAAAATGCAGCCTACCGTCTCACATCTCCGGGACTTGGCAAGGAGGTTGGAGCCTCACTCGGAGTCATCCAGTCATTTTATCAGGGCTTTTTCCTTGCACCGACTGTCGTAAGCGGAGCATTAAAGGGAGCAATCTTTGCCGCAAAAATCTATGAAAAGCTAGGTTTTAAGGTGGTTCCTGACGGTACTGAAAGCCGCCACGATATCATACAGGCTGTAGAGTTCAATAACCGCGATGCTATGATAGCCTTCTGCGAGGGCATTCAGGCAGCAGCACCTGTAGACAGCTATGTGACCCCTGAGCCATGGGCTATGCCGGGCTATGACAGTGATGTCATCATGGCAGCAGGCGCATTTGTGCAGGGCTCATCCATTGAGCTTTCTGCCGATGGCCCTGTGAAGCCGCCATATGCGGTTTATTTCCAGGGAGGACTCACATGGTACCATGCAAAGCTTGGAATTTTGATGTCTTTACAAAAACTTTATGAGAGAAATCTTGTTAAGCTGGATTAGGTGTGCTACAATTAACTGAAAACTTTGCTTAAATCCGTTGTCAATCGCCTGGGAGAAGCGAAAGGGATTAATGCATAATAACAAAACAATTAAAAATCTGCCGGCTTCAGAGCGACCATATGAGAAATTTTTATCGCTTGGAGCATCGGGCCTGTCAGACGCTGATTTACTTGCCATCATTATAAAGACCGGCACAAGGGACAAGACTGTGATTGATATTGCGCAGGACATACTTTCCGGCAGGCATGGCAATCTGCTCAATCTCTATGAGATGTCCTATGAGGAGCTTCTTAGTATCCCCGGGATAGGGCAGATAAAAGCTATACAGCTTAAGGCGATAGCAGAGCTGTCGCTTCGCATAGCAAAGACCAAAAAGGTTCAAAGCATCAGAATGAATAATCCTCAGACAATAGCTGACTACTATATGGAGCAGATGAGGCATCTTACAAATGAAGTCGTCATTTGTGCCTATTTTGATGTGAAAAGCAGATTCTTAGGAGACAAGTTCATATCCAAGGGTTCACTAAGTTCATCTGTAGTGGACATAGGCTCCATCATCAGGACCGCCCTGGACAAAAATGCATCAAAGCTTGTTTTATTGCACAATCATCCAAGCGGAGATTGTACTCCCAGCAGAAATGATATTGCTGTCACAGACAGATTAATTGAGGGCTCAGGGATTTTTTCCATAGAGCTTTGTGACCATATCATAATCGGAGATAACGAATATTATAGCTTCTATGAAAATAAACTTATATAAACAGAAGACGAGGTAGAATTATTATGAGCAACAACGTTTACGGAATTGATCTGGGAACAAACAATTTCAAGGTATACTCAAAGGCTACGGGCAAGACAATGCTTGAGAAAAACACAATAGCCGTAATAGACAAAAATCAGATATATGCATATGGAGACAGTGCATATGCCATGTATGAAAAGGCGCCTGAGACAATCAACGTCATATTTCCTGTTGTAGAGGGAGTTATTGCTGACTATAATCTGCTTCAGACTATGATTTTTGACTTTTTGGAGCACAAGACAAAGGCACGTATCAAAAATGCCGAGTTCATCATCGCTGTGCCGACAGATATCACAGATGTAGAGAAAAGAGCATTCTACGAGCTCTTCTATAAGAGCAAATCAAAGCCTAAAAAGGTCATGCTCTGCGAGAAGCCTATCGCTGATGCTGTAGGTCTTGGAATAGATGTAAACGAGCCAACCGGTGTCATGATAGTAGATATGGGCGCTGACACAACAGAGACATCCGTTATTTCACTCGGTGGCCTGGTGCTTAGTGACCTGCTTCATTTCGGTGGCAACAGACTTGACGAGTCAATTATCTCCTTTGTGCGAAAGGAGTTCAATCTTGTAATCGGACAAAAGACTGCAAAGCTGTTGAAGGAGACTATAGGCTCTGCACTTCCGGGAAGAGAGGACAGTATGGTCATAGTGGGACGTGATGTGGTAAGCGGCCTGCCTATTGAGATGGAAATTGGTTCAAAGGTCGTTTACGAGGCTATGAAGTCAAACCTTGAGTCTATATGCACATCAATAAAAATGATTCTTGAGAAGACTCCGCCTGAGCTTGCAAAGGATATCATCCATTCAGGCATTTATATCACAGGAGGCGGCTCACAACTTACAGGACTTGACCAGCTCTTTGAACAGATTACAGGTATAAAGGTCATCTGCTCAGAATGCCCTGAGGAGAGTGCAGTACGCGGACTCGTACAAATAGTTTCTGATTCAAAATATAAGAGACTTCCGTTCAGCATCAAAAAATAATAACCGAGGTTAACATGAGTAAGAATTTTCGCAATCGAAAGAGAAAGCACAATAAAAAGCTGCCTGCAAGATACACACTGTTGATTATGACAGCAGTCTGCTTTATTACCATGCTGTTAAGCCTTACCTTAAATATCTCCGGTGGTCCTTTAAAGACTGCTGCCGGATATGTATTCATCCCAATGCAGAAGGGTATAAACAGCTTTGGAATCCACATTTCAGATAAGGTTACAGAAATACGCACATTAAAAAATGTCAAGGCTGAGAATAAAAAGCTCAAGGCCGAGGTAGAAGAGCTTACAACACAGCTCACAACAAACAAACTTGAACAGTATGAGCTTGACAATTACAGACAGCTTCTTGATTTGGATGCCAAATATCCATCATATCCCAAGGTCGCTGCCAGTGTTATAGCAAAGGACAGCGGAAACTGGTTTTCTACCTTTACTATCGACAAAGGAAAAAAGGATGGAGTGGACGTAGGCATGAATGTGCTTGCGGGAAGCGGACTTGTAGGTATTGTTACCGATGCTGGTGATAATTTTGCCAAGGTACGCTGTATCATAGATGATGCCAGCAAGGTCAGTGGCATGGTTTCCACCACGGAGGACAACCTCACCGTCAGTGGCAATATAAAAACCATGAACGAGGACAAGGTAATTACCTTTACAGAGTTAAAGGATGACGACAACAAGGTGAAAGAGGGCGATCCTGTTGTTACCTCATACGTGTCAGATCGTTACCAGCAGGGCATACTGATTGGCTATGTGACAAAAATCGAAAATAATTCCAACAATCTGACAAAATCCGG
>OGZH01000461.1_pt1 | contig 28577 bp, 24 predicted proteins | sample 1576741 | NCBI WGS metagenome assembly OGZH01 (sample SAMEA3541560, study PRJEB24748) | human gut metagenome | biome: human gut; feature: human-associated habitat; material: faeces | place: China | collected 2012 | reverse complement strand
TCATAAGCATAGCCAATAACGAAGCCCGAGAGAATAAAGAAGAAATCGACAGCCAGATACCCATGATTGAATTTTTGGTCTATGGGACTTGTAGCAAAACCTTCGAATACATGATACCATATCACCAAAAGAGCCGCAACCCCTCGCAGTCCGTCAAGGAGTACGTAATGAGGTTTAGAGTCTGCAAATGCAGAGGAAGAGATTTTTTGCATGTTTTAAGTTATTGTTCAAATTAGTATTAGTCATTGAAGAAGCCGCAAAAATACGGAATTTATAAGTTTAAAAATTTGTCCTGCATCAAAATCTTGCCGTGTATGGGAATTATTTGTATGCTCTGAGGCGGCTGAGTGTTGATAGTGTGATGCCCAGATAAGAGGCGATATATCCCAATTGTATCCGCTGGCACATTTGAGGAAACTGAAGTTTGAATGCTTCATATCTTTCTTTTGCAGACAGGGTGAGGCGGTCTTTGTGCGAACGGTGCAGGCGTCTGTATTCGTTTTGATGAATCACTCTTCCCCAGTTTGCCAGTTCGATATTGGTCTGAAACAGCCGGAGCAGATCGGTTAGTGATATTCTGTATGCGACGACGTCCTCAAGCGTTTCCACAAATTCTTCACTCATCTTATTATAATACAATTCATCCATGCTGAAGACAATCGCTCCTTCGCACGCAAAGGAAGTCGTTATTTCCTCTCCGTTTACCAGCCAGAAAGAGCGGGTCATTCCTTCTTCAATAAAATAAGCCGATTTGCAAAATTTGTCAGCCTCTATCAGTTGATGTCTCTTTGGAAAATGACATAATACTGTATTTTCTTTTAGTATTTGTATCGTTTCATCCGAAATGGGATACAAAGAGTTCATCTTATCTATAATGTTTCTCATAAAGTAGCCTTAATAATTTTCTGTCAAGTGCAAAAATAGGAAAAACAATTCTGCCTACAATAGATGCCGGTGAAAAAGGGGGGTGTTTTATCGATTCGTTCACTAAGGAGGAGAGAAACCGGAGAGTGGGAACTGCTGCTGAAAGACAAAGAAGGTACATTTCATTCTTTGGTGAAATGTACCTTCTTTGATATCGGGAAGAGGCTAAACACATGAGTATAGCCAGCTTATTCCGGAAACGGTATACATCAATTGATGTTGCTTACCTTGGATTCTGCTGTATATTCGGATTGGCATCTATCTCGCTTTGTGGAATAGGCAGAGCTATTCTCAGGTCGGTAGCTTCTATCTTTTGTGCGTTAGACGCTTTCAAAGTCTCAAGATGCCAGCTGCCCTTGCGTTCAATAGCCAGACCATTGCGCAAGTAGTCATAGAAGACTTCCCCTTCGCCAACCAGTTCCTTGCGGCGCTCTTTAAGAATCCTGTCCAGAGTAAAAGTCTCCGTTGATACTTGCTGACTGGTATCCGTGGTACGGCGGCTGATGATGTCATTCAGATAACCTTGTGCTTCTTCAAGATCCGTTCCTTTTTTCAGTCCTGCTTCAGCCGCGTTCAGATAGACTTCGGAAAGGCGGATGATGCAAATGTTATTAGTTTTGGGATCATCTCCGGTCTTGCCGGGGAACTTGGCAAGATAGACTTTCTCGTGCATGGCGGCAGCCGGAAGTCCGGTGTTGTTTTCGATGACAGATTCCTTTGTCAGGCAGTGGCGTACATCCTTGGGGTCTTCATTCAGCAGGTTCAGGAAATCTTCCGACAAGATCAGATTATTCCAGTCGACCGTTGCTTCGTTGGCATAAACCATCGGAGCACCCTCACCGCCCGTACCTCCTGAAGGTTCGGATAAAGTGATGTAAAGTTCGAATAATGATTCGGACTGGAAATCCTGCCCCCATACATTGGGATATTCCTCATAGCTGTAAAGCTGATAACGTCCGCCGTTGTTTTTGATGACATCCGTAGCGGCATCATAAGCCTTCTGATATTCACCCATATTCAGATAGACTCTTGACAGTAATGCCTGAGTTGCCCAGTAGTTTATATAGCCATTGGATGTCTCTTGTCTCAATCCGGACAGTGCATTGCTCATGTCGCTGACTACCTGTTCGTAGCATTGCGCTACAGTGCTGCGTGATGGTTTATGTGTGGGATCGGAAGGGGAGGTCTCGATGGGTACTCCCAATGAAGCCCCCTTGTCATTCGTATAAGGCATTCCGAACAACCGGGTCAGGTTGAAGAGGGAAAGTCCCCGCATCACCAGTGCTTCGGACTTGATGCGGTTCAATTCTTTAGTATCACTGCTTTGAATACTGCCCGACTCTATTTTCTGTATCAGATTATTTGTCTGTCGTATTACTTTATAAACAGTATTCCACGGCAGTACAATATTCAGATTATCGGAAGCGAGCACATTGTATTCGTAATAGGGAGATACACGTTTTCCGTCTCCTTTGGTGATACGTGCCTGTACATCGGTGGCACGGCAATCGCCGTAATACCAATAGTTGTCTCCGTAGTAGCTATGGCCGGATGCCAGACGATAAATTCCGTTCAGAGCGATCTGGGCATCGTCCAGTGTTACGATGGCCTGTCCGGTTTCTACCGAGCTGGTGGTGTTAAGGTCTAGCCAGTCTGCCGAGCAGGAGCTGTTCAGTAGAGCCATTGCTGTAAGTATGTATATATGAATTCGTTTCATTATGTTGTTTATTTAGTTAGAATGATAGGGATGTTAGAATGATAATTGAGCTCCGAAACTGAAAGTACGCATGGCGGGAGCCTCGCAAAAGACTTCACCGTTAACGGGTGTTTCGGGGTCATACTGTTTCCATTTGGCCCAGGTCAGCAGATTGTTTCCCGAGAAATATACCCGTACTTTGTCAATCATCAGCTTTTGAGTCCACTGGTTGGGCAGTGTGAAGCCGAGGGTAAAGTTTTTCAGGCGTAAATGATCGGTGCTGTGGATATAGCGGGATGAGTTGGTGGAAGTAGCCGGTTCACCATATACGAAACGTGGGATATCCGTCTGATCTCCGGGCTTTTGCCAACGGTTCATCATGTATGCGGGCAAGTTGTATCGTGAACTGTAGATGGAACTGCTGCCGTTTTCAATATAAGTTCCCAGTTTGTCGAATGAGTAACCGCCCAGTGAATAAGTTAGTGTAAAGGTCAGGTCTATCCATTTGTAATTCAGGATATTGGTGAATCCTCCTGATACTTTGGGAGTAGCGGTTTTGTACGGAATAGATTCTGCTTTGGCAGCGTCGGTGGTGAGTTCCCGATTGTAGCTTCCGTCTTCATTTTTTGTATTCAGATAATATTGGGCAGAACCGGTCAGCGGGTCTACTCCGGCAAACTCTTTTACATAAAATGTATGATAGGGGAGTCCCACTTTATGGATGAACCATGTTCCCTCAATCGTCTGGTCTAATAGTCCGTTGAGTGAAACGATCTTATTCCGGTTATGGCTCAGGTTGAAAACACTGGTCCAGTTAAAGTCATTGGAAACAACATTCAGCGTACGCAATTCAAACTCTACTCCCTTGTTGTTCAGGCGTCCGATGTTGCTTAAATAACTGGTAAATCCGGTAGTGGCGCTGATGGGGAGACTGTAAAGCAAGTCCTTGGTGTCCCGGTTATAATATTCCAGACTCGCAAAAATACGATTGATAAATGAAAGGTCGATGCCCAGATTCAGGCTGTAATTCTTTTCCCATGTCAACAGATCATTGGGTTGTGCCGATTCATACGATCCGGCTGCCTCCATGTAGTTTTCTCCATAACTGTACAGTCCTTTGTAGCCGTAGTATGAACCGGGCTGATTTCCGTTTACACCATACGAGGCACGTATCTTGATATCACTCAAAACCGGCTTTACGGCTTTCATGAAATTCTCGTTGCCCAAATGCCACATACCCGACACAGACCAGAAATTTCCCCAGCGGTTGTTGGGTGAAAGGCGTGAACTTCCGTCGCGACGGTAACTTCCGGCGATGTAGTAACGGTCGTCATAGTCATAATTCAGTCGTGATAGATAAGAAATCATCCGATAGGCTTGGGTGGCAGACTTGAAACTGTTCAATACGGCGGCATTATCCGGTTCTGTCAGTTTATCACTGGGCAGTTTGGACTTTTCACCCGAAGCGTGGTCTGTCTGGTAGCTTTCTATTTCATAAGCCGCCAATACATCGAGATGATGTTTGCGGGCGAAAGTACGCACATAGTTCAGTGAGGTCGATGAGATCAGTTTGCCGTATTCAATGAAGCCTTTGGCTGTCTGGGCGTCGCTTCCGCTTTTAGGGCCTGCCGAGCTCAGAGGGTTATAGTAGCGTGAATCCTTCTGGATAGTATAATCATAGCTTAATGTCTCTTTCAGTTTGAGACCTTTGATCGGCTCTATCGCTGCGTAACCGGTTGAAAACATACGTGTCATACGCACGCGGTTGTAATCGGTGAGTATGTCGCGCAACGGATTCAGGCTGGTGCCGTCATAAGCTCCTACATAGTTTCCTTCTTCATCACGCACCACCATGGAAGGTGTCATGGTCATGGCCACGCACAGAAAAGGGTTGATAGATGATCCGCGTTCCTCATTCATTTCCTGGTTCATTTGCGAGAACATCATATTTGCTCCTACTTCCCCGTATTTGCCGACTTTCTGCGTAACGTTCAAGCGTGCTGAGTAACGGTCCAGACTGGAGTTTTTGGCCAATCCTTCCTGATTGTTGTAGCCGAGCGAGGCATAGAATGTAGAACGGTCGTTACCGCCGGAGACGGAAGCTTCATAACTCTGATGCATAGCGGTGCGGAGCAGCTCTTTTCGCCAGTCCGTATATCCCATGGACGGCTTATATGCATATGTGCCGATATTGGAATTGGCATATTCACTCGGAGACTCCATACCGTTGTCTATTGCGTAATTCAGCAATCCTTCATAGAGCAGTTCTTCCCGTTGGTCACCGTTGAGGGTAGGGCGGAAGTCGACAGCCGCATGAGAGAAGCCGCCTGACACGTTCAAGTCCACACGTACCTTTCCGGTATTTCCTTTTTTAGTTGTAATCAATATGACGCCATTGGCGGCGCGGGAACCATACAGGGAAGCCGCTGCCGCATCTTTGATTACAGTCACGTTTTCAATATCCGACGGATTCAGTGTACTCATTATATTGGTCTTGGAGTTGTTCATATATGCTGCATCAGGACCACCGGAACTCATACTCCCGGAAGTAACCGGTACTCCATCTATGACAAACAAAGGTTCCTGTGAAGCGTTGAACGATCCCATTCCTCTGATGCGAATACTTTGGTTGGCACCCGGTTGACCGGAACTGCTGGTTATTTGTACACCGGTAGTCATACCTTGCAACTTTTGCTCAACGCTCATCACGGGTACTTCTTTCAGCATATCTGTACGCAGCGTATTGGCCGATCCTGTGAACGAGGATTTGGAGAAATTACCATACCCTGTTACTACTACCTCGTCAATATCCATCGTTTCGGGAATCAGTACTATTTTGAGTTCTTTCTCTTTGCGGGGGACGCGTATTTCCTGTGTCTTCATTCCCACATAAGATACGACCAGCATCTTGGTTCCGGTTTCCACGGACAATTGAAACTGACCGTTGATATCGGTAATCACTCCTTTGGTGGGATTCCCCTTTACACTGACGGTGGCACCGATAAGTGGTTCATTATCCTCTGATGATATAACAACACCGGATATGTTCAGTTGCTGAGCGGATGCATACGAAATACTCAACAAACAAAACAGTAAGCTAAAACATAATGTTAACCTTTGATTAATCTTCATACTTTTATATTTAAAAATACATTTGCTATAAAGTCGATACAAAGGATATACCAATAGGATATAAAGAAATGCTGAAAAGATAAGATACAGATTAACAGCGGAGTTGAAAAAACGATATTATTGGGGCGGTGTGGAAAAAAATGTGGAAAGGTGTGGAAAATATCCCCAATCATTGGTACGATAAATAGCGTGGCTATATGGATTATCGTACCGATAATGATTGGGTATATAGGTCTTACAATTTAATATCCCGGATTCTGATACTCGCTGCCGTTGATAATGGTAGCGGTAAAGGTCGTAGAAATGGGACGTAAAGCATAATTCGGATCAAAGAACCGTGCGAGATCCGGGTGAGTATCTTTCAGATAATCGGAACTCTTGAACATCCCTGTCCGTTTCAAATCGTAGAAACGGCAATATTCACCGCATAGTTCGCGTCCTCTTTCGTCTAATACGTCACGAACCGTCATGCTGCCCGTTAACGGGTTTGCTCCGGCGCGTTCGCGAACCTTATTCAGGTATTTGGCGGCATTCGCTCCTCCGTTCAGATAAATGTCAGCCTCTGCGGCAATCAGATAGACTTCCGCCATACGCATGATAAACGTAGCGTTTAAGTTTCCGTTTCTTTGTTTGGAGGCGTTTGCAACGTAATAGTTACTGCTGTTGTGCTTGTTTAGTGACGGATAATAGTAACGGAACAGATTCTCGCTGGTACCGTCGTTCTTGTAATTCCCAGTTACATTTGTATACGAGTAGTTCATGTTCACATTGTTGTTTGCATCACTGTAGACATGGTTGTAATCAATCAACAAATAGTCGGTCTTGTGCTCATTCTGTTTTTCCGTAGAATAATCCGCATCCTGCGGCATGATAAATTTAATGGCCGGATCACCTTTCTTCAGAGCTTTGCCGATGACTGTTTCGTCTTTGTCGTACATGTGTACGGCACTTTCGTCCCAAGTATAACTTTTATTGGCCTTCCATTCGGTAGTGAATGACTGGTGGAATCTGGGATCTAACGTGCCGTCATTCTGTACATACAGATTCAGCAAGTGTTGCGTAGGCATGAAGATGCCGCTGATGGAGCCTTCCCATGTCAGTCGTGTCTCCTGATTGTCTTCACGGGCACCGAACTTATTGATGTCACACAGGAAATACTCGTCATTGCGGTTTAGCTTGTAGTTACCGTTGCTCGAACCGTGTCCGTCCGTGCCTGCATACCAGCGATGTTTCCAAAGCGCTTCCTTGTTTTCCCAGTTATTGCTTTCTTCGAATACTTCACTGTACGTAGGATACATATAAGTGTTGTATTTCCCGCCACCCGATTCGCAGTCGGAGATCAGCTGTAAAGCTGCGTCGAGAGCTTCCTGCAGGTATTCCGTGCTTCCATACTCGTAGGTCTGCAGACAGGCTTTTGCCAGAAAGCCGAGAGCGGCTTTCTTGGTCGGAGTGGTAGTCGTGGCATGATTCCCGATTGACAGCCATTCGGATGCGAATCTTAGGTCGGGCAGGATGACTTCTTTGTAGATAGTCATCGGGTCGGTGCGGACAGGAGAGTAGTTGAGGCTGGTTTCCGGTTCCGTAAGCATGGTTACCCCTCCGAATTGTTCCACTGCGTTGAAGTAATAGACAGCTCTCATGAAGCGGGCTTCGGCAACTTTCGCATTCCGTTCCTCTTCTGTGGCGTAGGGAGGCTTGTCGCCTAAGGTGATGGCTTCGTTGCAGGAACCTATTCCGTCGTATGTCCCGTTCCACCAGTTATTGGTGTAGGTCGTGTTGGGCGATGTTCCGGCGAAAAACCAGAACCATTCGGTGTAGCTTGTCGATTGGTTAGCCTTGTACGTCCAGAGGTCCGTATCCCCTTCGGTTAGCGACATCCAGTCTGCGGCACCGTAGTAAAACCTTTCCATTGCGAAGTAGCACTGGTTGATCAGTGTTTCGTATCCCTCGGTCGAGGTAGCCAATGTTTCATTGGTAAATGCGCCCGGGTTGTACTCTTCCAGCGAGCAGGAATGCAGGAATAGTGCAGACAGCAGGACAGAGCAAAAAACTGTTTTTAAATGTATACTTTTCATTGTCATTTTCTTCTTTAATTAGAATGTGAGATTAACTCCAAATACAAATTGCCGATAGGTGGGAAACGCGTCCGAACCGTTCGTTTCGGGGTCTGTGTCCTTCAGTTGCTTGTCTTTCACAAAGATGAACGGATTGTAGGCCGTAGCGTAGATGCGGCATTTCTCCATCAATACCTTGCGGGAAATGTTGGCGGGGAGGGTATATCCCAGAGTGATATTCTTGATCTTGATGAAGGAGCCGTCGTGTACTCTCAGTGAAGGATATACCGTTTTTTGTTCGTCTCCCGTTCCGGGACGCGGGAAGTATGCGCCCTGATTGTCCTCTGTCCAGTAATCCACGCCTGCCAGCTGATTCTTGGTCACACTTTGCTCTGCGGTATAGTAGCCGAGCAGGTCACTGTTGATTGTCTGCCCGTAGCGTGCCATTGCAAAGACGGATAAATCGAAGTTCTTGTAGGTGAAGGAGTTGTTCAGTCCGATGATCCAATCCGGATTCGTGTGTCCCAGAATTTGTCTGTCGTCGGTGCTGTATTTATGTACTCCGCCGTCTCCGTTTTTATCCACTGTCTCTATCTTGATAAATCCCGGATTTACGCCATATGCATCCAGCGTCTCCTTCGGAGTGTCACTTCCCCAGATACCTGCATATTTATAGCCGTAAATGGCGTGAATCGGTTCGCCGGTAAACAGGTTCTCGGAGATCAGGTCACCGTCGGGCAGCTTGTCTATCTTCTCCTTGCTCCAGGTAGCGGACAAGGTCGTGTTCCATGTAAAGTCCTTGTGCTGTATATTGTGGGAGTTCAATATCACTTCCACGCCCTGATTGCTGGTTTGGGCGATATTCTGCCAGATAGACAGAGGAGAACCCCATCCGGTCAGTCCGCTGGTGATGGGCAATATACGCTTGAATAATAATCCTTTGGTGGTTGTTCTGAACCATTCAATGGAACCGTCGATGCGGCTGTTCAGTATGCCGAAGTCTAGACCGATGTTCCAGTTGTACGATTTTTCCCAACCGAGGTCGGTGCTGCCGTAAGTCTCTGAGTATTGTGTGAAAGGAACGATTTTTCCATTGACGGAGACTCCGCTGGCAGAATATACGTAGGCTTGGGTAGTGGTGCTGTAAGCGTCTGTTCCGCCAGAGTTGCCTGTGATGCCGTAGCTGACTCTCAGTTTCAGGTTGTCCAGCCAGCTTCGTGTCTTTTCCATAAAAGCCTCGTCGGAAATTCTCCAGGCTATGGCGCCTGCCGGGAAAGCATCCCATTTGTGTCCGGCGGAGAATTGTGAGACACCGTCCCAACGGGTGGAGAAGTTGAATAAGTACTTGCTCTTGTATGAATAGTTGAGGCGGAAAGCAAAAGACATTTTCTGTGTCTGTGCGAAGTCCGATTCCACATGTGGGGAGGAACCCGAAGTCAACCGCCAGAACGACCATTGGTCTACCATTTGTCCGCTTGCGGCAGCCATGTTGCTTTCCGACTGGTTCTTGTTCCACGAAGTGATTAAAGAACCTCCTACCGTATGCGCTTTGGCAAGGGTTGTGCTGTATGCCAGAATGTTTTCCCACGTGTAATTCCATGCGTTGTCATTGGTGATGGAAGCGTGAGGCGAACCCGCATAACTCGGACGGTTGGCGTTGCATTGGTTTCCCCAGTATTGTCCTCGTCGGGAATGGTTCAATGTCCCGTTGATCCGGCTGGTGAATGTGAAATCTTTGAGAGGAGTCAGCTCGACATACCCGCTCATATTCAGGTAAGTGGAACGGGTGTTGTTCGCATATTGATTCTCTATGAAATCTCCCATCGGCGAATACTGCCCTGTGATATATTCGTGATTGATCTTGCCTTCCTCATCATAGGCATCCCCCAACGGGAAAGCGGAGAGGGAGCGGGTAAACGTGTTTTTCACGCCGGAATTCAAATCACGGTACACCAGATTGGAGGTGAAACCGACTTTCGCCCACGAAAAGAGTTGCTGGTCGATGTTGAGCCGTAAAGAGTACCGGTTCAGATTTTCATTGCTGAGCAGACCTTCTTCCCGGTTGTAGGAGGTCGAAGCGAATATCCTTGTCTTTTCCGTTCCGCTGCTTACCGAAAGGCTGTACTTTTGTGTGGTAGCTGTATTACCGGAAACCTCGTCTACCCAGTCAATCCATTTTCCGGCATTATACGCATCTGTAAAAGCCTGCTTGCCCAGTAGGGCAGACATATCGGAAGGGAAATCACCGTTCTTATATCGGTATGCCTCTTTTTGGTAAGTCACCCATTCATCCTGAGTCATTCCGTGTTTGTAGTTGGGCGATCCGCTGAAGCCGTAATACGCGTCAAAGTTGATTGTGGCTTTGCCTTCTTTTCCTCTTTTGGTGGTGATAATCACAACACCGTTTGCTCCTGCCGAACCGTAAATGGCGGTGGATGAAGCATCCTTCAGAACATCGACACTTTCAATGTCGGAAGGGTTGACCTGACTATAGCTTCCGGGGATTCCGTCGATAATAAACAGTGGCTCGTTATTGCCATATATGGAACGCGAACCACGCAGCAGGATGCTGACTTCACCGCCTACCTGTCCCGATGTTTTGGTGATGTCCATGCCGGGTATCTTTCCTTGAAGAGCCTCCATCACATTACTGGTAGGAGCAGCCAGTACCTCGGCACTTTTGACAGAGGTTACCGCTCCTGTCAGATCCCGCTTTTTGACGGAGCCGTATCCTACTACTACCACTTCGTCAATCAGTCGGGCATCTTCCACCATTGTGATTTCCAGTTTGCTTTTATTACGTGTGCTGACTTCCTGTTCTATGTATCCCATATAAGATACTTTGAGTATTGCGTTGGGCGACACACGCAGTGTGAAGAGTCCGTCTACATTCGTAATAGTCCCGTTGTTTGTGTCTTTTTCTACAATATTAGCTCCGATTATCGTCTCTCCCTGAGAGTTTTTCACTACGCCGGAGATGCTTCTGCTCTGCTGGCCGTAGACTTGTGTGGCTCCGACTACCGATATTATTCCTGTTAAAAGGAATAGCAGGTAGAATCTTATTATATAAACTGTCTTTAGGGTAACGTCTGTCCCTATGTTTGTTTTATCAGAAAATGATTTCATGTTTTTTGTTTAATTGTATGTTCACTAATTGGTTTTTGAATAGTTAAATCTCTGAATGATTTAAATCTATGTTCCGATTATACCGATTTGATTTACCTCATAGGCTATTAGATTTTATTGGTTAAAACTGCGATTGTACCGTGAATTGACGGTCAATCTTTGAGTGTATGTATTTGATGTGGCGCCACTATCAATATCAGTTTATTTAGACTGATTGGACAAAAGTAGGCATAGAGCGTTGTGGATTGAAAAAAATAAAGTTGACTTTTATTTGAATTAAGTTGATTCTTACTATCTTTGCCTAAACGTATTCACTTAAATAACAATGATATGGATGTTGAAATAAAAGATAAGGCTAGCCAAAGGCATGTCGGTCGCAATTTACAGAGGATTCGTGTGTATTTAGGCATGAAGCAGGAAGCTTTGGCGGCTGATCTTGGTATTAGTCAACAGGAGATTTCAAAAATAGAAAAGCAAGATGAAATAGAAGATAAGCTTTTAACGCAGATAGCTACTGCCTTGGGAGTATCTGCTGAAGTAATAAGAGACTTTGACGTCGAAAGAGCTTATTTATAATATTAATAGTTATAAAGATGCTACGATTTCTCCGGGAGCAACAGCAACTGTTTATGCTCATACACAACAAATTAATCCTCTTGATAAAATCGTGGAGTTGTATGAACGTTTGTTGCAGAGCGAAAGGGAAAAGATTGAGTTGTTGAAAAACGCAAACAAATAATCACAGAACAAATAAATTCTAAGCAAGAACCATTATTATGAAACCTGAGACTTATACCAATGCCTTACACATAGGGCGGAAAATAGAAAGAGTGCGTCGCCTTCGTGGAATGACTCAAACTGATTTAGGAGACTTACTGGGTATTACCAAGCAAGCTGTCTCCAAGATGGAGCAGACAGAGAAGCTTGACGATGAAAGAGTGAAGCAAGTAGCAGAGGCATTGGGTGTTACTGAAGAAGGATTAAAAAAGTTCACCGAAGAAAATGTTTTGTACTATACAAATAACTTTTATGAGAATTCCAATGCGACCGCTACTAATATTGGTACAATCTCAAATCTTGAGAATATAAATCACTTTTCAATGGATCAAGCAGTGAAGTTGTTTGAGGAATTGTTGAAAATCGAAAGAGAAAAATATAGTGGAGGAAAAGAGGAAAGCGCTAAATAATAATAGGTTTATCCTTTTTCTTATTTAGGATTCTTAGAAATATATGATAAAGCTCCATTTAGTTGTTCGGACATTGAAGAATAACTAAATGGAGCTTTTATTTGATAGATATCCTATAAATGTGTTCTAATCAAATAATTGATAGAAGTCAGCAATTGAATTATTGCTTCTTGCTTATCATTTAAAATGGGTTGAATGATTTAATAATTGGCTAACCGATACGCAAAAGAACTAAATCGTCCAAATATGAATTCAAATCATATAAATCTAAAAGTCGTTTATTGGATAAAGAATTCCTATACTAAATTTAGCTCTGGCTTGTGCAATAAATAATCTCTTTCAGTACATAAATTAATTCGTCCGCCTATAGCCGGACGCAAGTTTGCCTATAGCCGACGTTACGTTTGCCTATAGTCGGACGCAAAGTTGCCTATAGGCGGACGAATTAATTTATGCACCCGCGGATATTATTTTTTATAGAGAAAATGTTTATTGTGTTCGTCTGCAATGATTGCAGTAACTCGAAAGTAGATTCAAGAAACATCAATAGAGTAAGTAACTCATAGTCACTTTTTCCCATAATACTCTATTATACAAATGAATACAATGCACCTTCTTTTTGGGGTATTATGTTCTCTCTCTGTATATTTGAATGTCGCAATCATGCTTTTCTATCTATGATATTGATTGGCGCATATAGTGCGACAACTAACTCACATAATGTGCAATAGCTACCGCACATAATATGGATTAGCTATCGCACATTATGTGAGTTAGCTTAAAGGCATAAATTATTTTATAGAATGACAATTTCAAATCAGCAGACTATGTGTCTGTTTGCATTAAAAGAATAAGAAGATGCATTGTAACAGGCTGAACAATTGAATGATAGATGAAAATATGATTTGCTGACGAGGTTTTATTTTATTCATAACTGCATAACAATAGGTCAAACGGTATGAAATTGGTTAGTTATCTTTGGGCAATGAGACTAGCGAACTTTGAAAATTATTATCTTTGTTGTCTTATGTAATGATACAGTTTGGTCTAGAACAATAGATGCTGTAATCTGTGACTGAAAATTTGATAATTATGAATATTGGCGATAGTGATATTCTATATTCTTTTGATAGAGCCCGTCTAATTGACAGAGCTCGCAATGGATTCATGAGAATAGACGGGCTTACCTTTAAACGAGCTAGAGATTATATGGACAAATATAGTGCTCGTGATTATTTGATGCAATGTCCGCTTGACCTTTCAACGAAAGAATTGGTCAGTGGGATGAAAGATTATTGCCTGCAGCGTAGAGCCGAAATGCTCGAACCTTATCGAAAAAAAAGATATTCAATTAATGGTGATCCCATACATCATCTTTATATTATAGGTAATGGATTTGACAGATATCATGGTGCTGATTCCACATATATGGATTTTCGCAGCTACCTATTAAAGCACAATGATTTTGTCGTGAAGATGTTCGAACTCTTCTTCGGTCCCCGATCTATGATGAATAATTTTGATGATTATAATGATTATCTTTTGTGCCTTCAATACGGACGCAAATTGCCAGCTCCAAAGAACACTTGGGCTAAAGACTATTTATGGAAGGATTTTGAAAAATATCTTAGTGAACTGAACAGGGAACGTATTTTTGATTTTGTTGATGAGAATTTGCCGCGATTATACGAAGATGACGAGAATTTTAGTTATGCTGAATATTTAGGTCCTATAGATATTGTTGCTGATGTTGTTTCTTCTTGTACCTTCGAAATGCAATATCAGTTTCACCGGTGGATTAATACAATACATTACAAGAAAGGGTTTAGGAAGAATATGCTGTATCTTGATCCGAACGCTGTTTACCTGAATTTTAATTATACATTGTTTCTTGAAACAGAATATAATATTTCCCGGGAACATATTCTTTATATTCACGGCGATAGAAGGCAGAAATTTGGCTCTTTGGTTTTAGGGCATAATGTAGAGGATAATGAAGTCGCTTTTGATGAGTGGGTTCATAAACATAAAAATCGTCGGAGATATCGCCCGAATCTGAAGGATAAGAAGGGTAAATATTTTGCCAATGATAAGTTGGTCTATCTCGCTTTCTTTTTAAAGGATATGAAAAAAGGGAATTGGAAAAATCCAATAAGGTATTATGCTGTAGATCATATTGAGGAGCGTTTGGAAAATTATTATGCGAAGAACATAAAACATTCTAATGACATAATAGATCATAACTTGGGCTTTTTTGAGTCACTGAATGATTTGAAAGAGATTACATTGCTTGGTCATTCGCTGGGTGATGTAGACTTTCCATATTTTAAGGCAATTGTTGAAAATGTAAGAAATGTGAATGATCTGATTTGGGATTTTAGTTATTATAGTGATAATGATATTATAAATATCAGAAGATTTTGCAGACATCTGAATATTCCCCAAGGAAAAAATGTCCGGCATTTCAAGATGTCTGATATAAAGCGGTAGCCGGACTCACACCATTCGCATACCTTTAATTCTAAACGATCTGTTTGGTGGTGTGTGACTAGTTAATGCTGCTATTATGCAGTGTTCTATTGTATAGGTGTGTACGCTTTCTGCCTTGAGCAGAGTTTCTAAAACCAGAATCGCTAGTAGGTCTTTAAGACTCGAATGTGATTTGTTTAATGGTTATGAGGGCAGGCACAAGCCTGCCCTCTTTTCAAAATTGAAGGATATCACAATCCTCTTTTTTTATTTGAATAAATAATAATAATTGCTTGCGGCAAAAAGAGCCAGAAACCGGAGACTGGTTCAATAATGCAACCGATTATGGTAAGTAGTAAAATAGAGTAACCTAAAAATATGGGTGTTGGTTTTTGTTCTTTTCTGATATAATATTGAAGCGTTTGCCCTAAAAGGATGAGGATTATTCCACAGATCAAGAACCAAAAGGCGAATCCTTGACTATAATTCTCTCCAATAGAATTTACAAATCCATTTCTGAGCATTTCCGAAAAAGCATCTTTTCCGATAAATAGTGCATAAATCGTATGAATGATTCCTGTCGCTGTTAAAAATGTCCCACTATATTTCCAAAGTTTCATGTTCTTACTGTTTATATACTTAGTTAATGCTGCAAATATAAAGGATAGTAAGACACGAGTATTGGATGAATTCGACTTTTTTTATTTTGTATAAATGATAGTAGCCTCATTATCGGGTGGCAATGATAAAAAGAAATTTGGAGTACTACCGGATAGCTTTTTCACTTCTCTTGATAAATGAGAAGCATCATAATATCCGGCTTTTACCGCTACTGATAAAAGATTGTCGAATGATTCGTTCTTCAATATTTTAATCGCATTCTTGAATTTTACTATACTATTATATTTTTGAGGAGTGAAACCTGTATGTAACTTGAATTTTCGTTCAAAGTGTCGTTGGCACAGATTAACTTCATCCATTAAATGGCTTATGGATATCTTGCCTTCATGCGCATTTATTTGATTCACAGCATATGCGATTTGTGCATCCATTGTATGGCTGCTTTTATATAGGTGCTCTTTCAGATAGCGTTCTATTAAATTAATCTTGCACTGAATACCCTGTTCTTCGAATAACCTTTCAGCAAAAGAATCGCTAAAAATAGTGTTTAAGTCATTCACACTAACCCTTATATTTGTTAATTCGCTTAGAGGAATTTTCATAAAACAGGATAGTCCGCATGGACGAAAGCGAACTCCAAATGTATTGATAGTACCTGCTGATGTTATTAATGTCGAACAGACGTTCATGGGACCAATAAAATAAGAATGATAAGGCTGCATTATAATACTATGATTAATAGTGTTTTCTAATATAAACATAAAGTCCGTACATCCATCTGTAGATAGTTTTATTTGCATACCTTGTTCTGTTTGGCCTTTGAATTCCCAATATCTATCAACGTAGGGAGCAAGTATATGGCATGGTAAGTATTCTTTGTACATATTTAGAAAGGGTATCTGTTGAAAAACGATCTGATAGTACAAATATAAGCAATCGTATAGGATTCCTATTGTACGATTTCGACATTTGTATTTGTTTTAGATTCTTTATAATAGAAAATTCAGTTCCTTATTGTGCTGCTTTCGGGTAGACACTGAGTATGCCTCTTTATTCTTTTTACCATCATCCTTGGTTTAAGATATTGCACATCCTGCGTTATGAAAAAGAGCAACTCAAAAAAACTTTGAATTGCTCTCTTATTTTAGTGATCCGCCTGAGATTCTCCTAAGAAAGTTATCGTGTTGATATTTAGAGTTTTATATTTCTTGCTTCAAGCATGTCCTATGAATTATTCCACTAATTTGCTACGTGCTTTTGCGGTAGTTTGCTCACGGAGAATACTGACTACAAAGGTAATTTTTTTTAGAATACCATAGAATGGAGATATAATATATTATCCTACTTGTTGTTTTTTACATTGTCGAACTTGAGATTAAGAGAAACTTTATTGTCTTTCATGTATTTACTATCTAACAGTCAGGCTATTTTTGATGTATTTTGTATTTGGACTTCCATTAAGATTAACTATATTTGCGCCGAAATAAATTGGGTGGAGTGTTCCTCGCTAAAAAATGCATAAATAATATGGCTAAAAAAGAATCTGCATATAAAATAGTTGATTATACTGATAAGTATAAGTCTATTATGCAGTTTAATAAAAATAAGTCTGTACCCATTCATCAATGGTATCCCTTTGTTGAGGGGTATTCTAAGGAATTTATTCAAAGCATTTTAGATGAACTACCTTATTCGCCCGTTTGTGTGTTAGAACCGTTTGCAGGAAGCGGAACTACTCCTGTTGAATTACAGGATCAAAATATTAAATGTATATCTTTTGAGGTAAGCCCATTTATGTATTTGCTATCTACTGTTAAAATGAGGCGAGACTATGTACTTGAAGAATTTGAGGACTTCTTTAGTCAGGTAAAAGAAATAATAAATCTTTCACCTAATAATATTAGAGAAATTGAACCAATTCCCTTTGGAAAGACTTTAATAAAAAAAGAAAATTTGAATAAATGGAACTATAATGATGAAGTTTTAGATGCAATATTAGACATTAATTATGCAATTCGAAATATTACCAGTACTAAATATCAAAATTTATTTAAAATAGCATTAGCTTCAATTTTATTAGAAGTTAGTAATGTCTTTAGAAATGGAAAATGTTTGTCATATAAAAAGAAATGGCTAGAATCGGTGAGATATTCAAGACAAAATGTACATGAGATTTTTGTAGATAAAGTCAATAGTGTTTTTTTGAATGATATTATTGATATTGCCCAAAAAGATAGACCTATGGTTGATAATTTTGACTTTTGTTATTACGGTGATGTTAGAGAAAATATAAATTTGGTTGAAGATCATTCGATTGACTTAATTATCACTTCTCCTCCGTATCTTAATTCTAGAGATTATACAGATATTTATATGCTAGAATTAAAGATGCTTGGACTAATTACAAGTTACGATGATTTACAAAGTCTTAGAAAGAGGACGCTTCGATCTCATGTACAAGTTAAACACGGTGATTTAATCACATTGAATGTACCTTTACTAAAAGAGTGTATTGATTTAATACAACAAAAAACGGATGTTTTTTGGAATACTGACTTGTTAAATATGATTAAAGGGTACTTTATTGATATAAATACTCTATTTTCTCAATTTAAAATTAAAATGAGATCTGATAAGTTTATTTATTTTAATGTTGCAAATTCGGCTTATTATGGGGTTGAAATTGCAGTGGACGAGATAATATGCCAGATTGCAGAAAAACAAGGATTTAAAATTGTGGAAATAAGGAAAGCTAGAGATTTAAAAGCTAGTTCTCAACAATCTGGTTCTATCAAGTCTCTCAGAGAAAGTGTAATTGTTATGAAGTCTTAGGATGGATGCATGTTTTTAATCTTGAAGTCCTTTATTTTTCTGAATTTTCTATAGTGTGTTTTTAAGTCTTCTTCCAAGAGTTCTTCATTGAAAGTTGCAACAGTATCTGCTAGTTCCTGATTTTTTCTAGCATCAAATACTACTAAAAAGCCTAATTTGATATTTTGCTTTTCATAATGCAACTGCTTTAAATATTTCACAGATTGAATAACTGCTTTTGGATTGATATCTGTCTCATCAAATGAAGTCTTGCTGATTTTTTTACCCTCTGCACTAATACACTCACCAACCCATTTAACTTCTATCAAATAGAGTTCTGTTCCTGATTCGTCCAATATAAAAATATCGAGTCTATTAAAATTGGCTAATATATATTCTTTAGTTAATAGAGTTGCTTTTAATCTCATATTTAAGAAATGTCTCAAATTTTCTCTTAACCTATCTTCTGGTTTGTTGTTTAATAAGTGACAATGATCTTTTATAAACTGTTCCTCTCCTACCATTGAATTTAAATCTTTCTTCAAAGATTTTAAGTGGCTTTTGGAAATAAAAAAATTGCTATACACATTTCTATCTGCTATATATGCTTGATATTCACTGAATAAATCTGTTATTTTTGAGATATCCTTTTTAGCAGTATATGACTTCATATCTTTTAGACTTAAGAAAATACCTTCTATAAAGTCATTACCATCAATAAAAAAACTGACGGTTTCATCTGGTTGAAGTAAAAATACTACATAGTCTTTCGAAAGTTCAATATATAACTTTCTAGCTTCATTAGAATCACTATTATATTTATTATCTCTTGCTTTATCAATAATTGATAACTGATTATTAAGAACAAGATAATTACATAATATACCATCGTCTGAATTCAATACACTTTCGAGTTGAGTATAAAATTCTTCCGGGAGACTTTCTATCGCCTCCTTTGATATTAGCACAGCTTTAAAGTCAGAGAAAGCATTGCTTTTCAGATAAGAAACAAAAGAAGAATGAAGCTGTTTGAATTTTGATGAATCTTGTATATCAGAAGCAGCTCTCCTTAATATCTCCTCTTTTTTTTGCTTTAGTATATTCTGAAAATTATAGTTATTTTTAAAATTTAGCTCCATCATGTATTATTTTTGGATAATTTGACTAAATACATATTCGAAATAAAGGTCAATATACTCTTCTGCATTAATTGACAAAGTGTCTTCTATTGTTTCTTCAAATGCCTGTTTAAATTCATGTAATACTTTCACTGTTTTATTTTCAGGAGATGATGTGTTTAATTCTCTTATTTGGTTGTTTTCCACAGCCTCTTTATACAAAGGATCATTTATTGTAAATCCAAAGATTTTATTTTCTCCATATTTACCTAAGATTAATATAATAGTTTTAATCCAATTCTCTTTTTCGATATTTTTATCTATTAAAGTATTTTTATGGCAGAATTTAATAGCACCATCTTCAGTGTCTGATAAAAACATCGAACTTTTTAAAAATATGATACTATTTTCTATTAATCCTGAAAAAGGACCGTAAAGTGATGGGGAAAAATGATAATAGTCAAAAATGTTTTTTCCGGAATGCGTAAATGTATATAACACTTTGGAAAGATATACAATTCTTTGTATTGACTGCTCTTTAATAGAGTTCCATCCTATGGATTTGACATTCTCAACAATATATAGAATATCTTCGTTTGCATAATACAATTCCTTATTTGTCATTTTATTTTTTGAATTATTTTATTTTTAATACTATTATACATATCTAATAAAGTAATACTGGTGTTTTGGATTATAGATTGTTTGGCAATATCCAATAGTCCTATAATTGACACCTCTACATTATCTTCATTATCTGCTATATAATTTACAAACAAACTGTTATTTAAGTTCGATGTTATTATTAATGAGTTTGGCTGTTTAAGAAATTTTAAAAATACAGTTGCGGCATTTTTTTCGTAAGATATATCCAAACTACTATCTGGCGTTTCTACTATATAGAAAGTTGGAGTGGTATAAAAGAAAGATAAAATACTCATTCTGAAAGAATGATCAATAAAAAATCGTTGTGATTCCGATAGTTCTTCTTCAAGAATACGAATACGCCCATCAATAACTGGATAAAATCTTCTATTAGGATTTCCATTAAGACTATCGAAAGTTAATGAGCATTTTACTCCTAAGAAGTTTTCTGCAAAAGAAGAAAATAGTGCCGAAAATTTGGTAACATTTTGGGTTATTTGATATTCTATCTCTTGAGATATTTTGTCAGCTTTAGCAATCTCGTGTTTACTTTTATTTTGATTTAGTTCTTTTTCTCCTTCGAGTCTTTCTATTTCATCAAAGAAAGCTTGTAAATCATTGGGGGCATTGCTTTTTGATTTGGAGAACTCTATAGCTCTTAATTTCGTTTGTAGATTACGTTTTTTTAAATCTAATTCTCTAAATTCATTATCTAAAGATGTATTTGAATCATCGTAACCTTTTATCTCTTTTTGATTATTTTGTATTTGTGTGTGAATGTTCTTGTATTCTTCTGATATTTCCCTGTATATTTGTTTCAAATTTTCATCTTTTATTTCTTCCAACTCCATACCACATGCAAAACAATGATTTGGTTCTTCAAGAACTTCACTGAATAAAGCTTCATTAGGTTTATTACAAATAGGACAAATATGGTTATTTTTAATATTCTTGATAAAAATATCATATTGTGGATGTAGAGACTCCCATGTTTTACTTGCTAATTCTGCTTCTGCCTTATTCTTTCTATTTTCTAGATCATTAGACCTAATTACTAGTCCATTAAGATTATTTTGAATTATGGATATATGTTGATCATTATTTATCCTAGAAGCTTGGATAGTTGATAGCCTATTATCTATCTTTTCGATCTCAGACTTAATTTTAAGAATTTCAGAAATTGAGTTTGGATGTTGATCTTTATCGCTTATCTTATCTAAAACTTTTCTAATCGCTCTAATATCTTCAGAGCGATGTCTTGCCAAACTGTCGAAATACTTGGCTTGTCTTTGTGCTTCTTGTCGTTCCCGATCTAGTTCTGGGCTATTGAAGTATTTATTAAACAATTCATTTTGAACGTCTGCTCCTGTAAAGCCGTCATTCCATAATATTGTTTTATGATCTTCTCCAAAAAATAGAATCTCATTTACGAAGAAAATTAAATCGTCAAATTGTAAACCTGAGTGTTTTTCAATTATTTTTTCATATTTATATTGCAGATAAGACTTCTTTTCATCTTCATCAAGATTTTCATATTTTAATTGATTTATTAATTTCCCATCAATATTCTCCCCGTCAATAAAGCAAGAACACAAAATAATATTCTCTAAATCTCTTTCTATGACAAATTCTTTGCCATTAATGTGGAATTTAATTTGAACTTTGGCGCTTTCATCTAATGCAATTTGGCTATCCATTCTATTTTTGAAATAGTTCATTGGATAAACCAATCGCTTTTCTATCATTCGTTCCTTGTAAGTTCTAGTATAGTCGAAAGGTTTTTTATAATGCCCTATGATTGCGTATTTGATTATGTTTACAAATGTGGTTTTACCCATACCATTTCCACCTAATATTAAGTTTACACCTTTTACAAAATTATATTCATAATTTAATCCGTTTGGGTACAAGGTGAAATTTTGTATCCTAATACTAGCTAATTCGGGAAGATATATTTTTCTCATAAACTATAGTCTGATTTCCTGTTATACAGCAAATATAGTGTTTTTTCTATTTCTTCGTATAGGTTGAGTCTAATTTTTAAAGAATATAGGAAACTCTTTTATATTTGCTTCTCAAAAGGTTACGTTTGATACTGGAAAACTTGTTATTATATGGGTGTGATGATTTTGTGTAAGCTCCCGATAAAGTACCTGTATAAATTATAGAATCGCTATATACATCTAATAAGTTTATAGCGATTCTCTGTTTATAATATGCTTTTCATTAGAGTATTGTTAGATTTCTTTGGAGTTTCTCAGTTTCCAGTAATTGGGTAGTAACTCTTTTAGGTCTTTTCCCTTATCCCTTGTGTAATATGGCAACCAGGCAATTACATCGGTAAGCCATTCTCTGAGGTTAACTTGCGATGCTTTGCATGATGCCAATAATGAACAGATGACAGCTATGTTTTCCGCCGCCTCATGATTCTCGCAAAACAAGAAGTTTTTTCTCGATAAAGCTATTGGTCGGATTGCATTTTCAGCCAGATTATTATCAATTTTGAGCCTGCCGTCTTTGAGGTAATTTCTCATGCGTGGCTAGAGGGTATAGGCATAGGCAATGGCTTGTCCCATCCGGCTTTTAGGAAGCACTTTCGGATAGGTTGTTTCCATCCATTGTTCCAGCTCGTCAAGAATAGGAAGAGCCTGTTCCTGCCTTTTTGACATTCGCATTTCAGGGGATATTCCCTGTATGTCGGCCGCCTGCTCTATCCGGTAGAGTTTCTGTATTTGGGCCAGAACGTATTCAGCCTGAGGCTTATTTCCCTCTTTGGCGGTCTCATAATGACGCCTGATATGGGCAAGGCAACCCACAAGGCACACCCCTTCCTTACCCTCAAAGACATTGTAGGCCGCATAACCATCACTTTGAAGATATCCTTTAAATGGTTCCAATAAGTTCCGTGCCGTTTCCTGTGAACGGGAACCGTCATCATAATGAAAGAATACTAATCCGGTAGTTACCGCCCTGACCATCCACAGGTATTCCCTGACAGCTTTGTGGCTTTGCTTGTTGATGACAGGCAGTGTGGTTTCATCCACTTGGATGTAATCGACTGCCAATACCTGCTTCTTGAGTTTATCGTACAAAGGCTTTAACAGCTCACAGACGGGTTTGAAACAGCCATGAAGCGTATTTTCCGGGATTTTCAAACCTAAGTGATGGAACTCCCGTATCTGACGGTAGAATGGAACGTGATACTCATACTTTTGCAGGAGAATTTCTGCCAGCAGACTGGCACCCGGAAGTCCTTTATAAATAGGCAACAGTGGAAGATCGGCTATTACGATACCACCCTGATGTTCCTGGGGTAAAGCGGTATTGTCTTTCAGTCCATATTTGGGACGTATGATTTCCTTTACATATAATTTACCCGGTTCAAACTCAAGTGTACGCGTACGTTCCTCGCCAATCCGTTTATACTTTGTAAGATCCAGGTCTTGCGGTTCTATGACAACTTCCACAACCGAAGTCCTTCCAGCAGTTTACGGTTCTGCCGTTCTTTCTTTTTAGTAACCATAGGTGTTGTAGTTTGTCCGACTACAGTTTCTTCCAAAGGTTCCGGTTCTAAGGATTGGGCCGGCTGTTCAAACAGGGATAGCTGATTTGGGTCCAGACGGGATAACTTTTCATTCTTACGACCAAAAAGTTGTTGGTTCAGCCATGCTACCTGAGCCAGCAGTTCATCCAGTTTGTTTTGTAACTGTTCATTCTGCCGGGTCAGCTGTCTGATGGACTCGGACTGACTGGCGTTAGTCTGTTGGAGTGTGGCTACCAAAAGTTCTAAAGTTTCTGTCTGAGTCATTATTTATGAGGATTTTGAACAATACAAAAATAAGAAAAAACTCTTACTTAAACAAGGTCTGGTCCATTGAGTTTCATTGTTATATATCACTTTTTCGTAACGCCTTCAATCGCTTGAGCCTCTTAGCGGATCCGTTATTGACTCCTTCCACCATCATGACCAGCTCACACCACTCCATGGGGTATGATTTGCTTTGCTGATCATATTCGGGCAAGCGGAAGGTTCCTTCCTCCAGCCTTTTTATATACAGGACAAGACCGCCATCTTCCGCATGCAGAAGTTTCATCGTGGTCCGCTGCCGGTTTATGAAAATGAATACGTCACCTAAACGGACGTCGTAGCCCATCTTGTCATGAATGACTCCACATAGTGAATTCATGCCTTTGCGCATATCTGTCTTGCCTGGGCAAAGGAAGTACCACATCGTATCATTCAGGCAAAACATGATGACTGCAAATTTGAGTGAATAATTGCATGGTAGCATTGGATTCAGCCATACCACTATGCCACCTGGAAACTCTATTCGAATCTCTCTGGATCCCATAGCTCCTCTATCATAAGACGGGGTGGTAGTGGACGGGGAAGTCAAATTGACAGGAGCGAACTCTTCGGAAGAGGATCTTTCCGCATAATAAGGTCGTGAGAGACCAAACTTTCCTTTCCAATAATAAAAACTAGATTCGGTATAGGCTTCATTGACACAGAAGTCTTTTATCGTCAAACCGCTTCGTTGCTGACGGGATAGAATTTCTAAGAATTCTTCTTTGCTCATTTTTTGCATAATCTTCTTTTACGCAAAGATCGAGCGAAAAAAGATACTAGACAACGGGTACTTTATCGGGAGCTTGCGATGAGTCTAAACCAAATGTGTTTCTTTAGAAAAGAATGAAGTGATTTGATAGAACTAAACACATATCCTAGATTTTCCTTTTCTAATTTCTTCATTTTTGAGGGCGAGGCTATCCATGCAGCAGATAAGCATTGTATTCCAACTTTACTACAAGTGGTAATATCGGAAAATTCATCTCCAACATATACCATTTCTGTTGGTTGGATATTATATTTTGACATTAGTTCCGTCATTGATTCCGCTTTTGTGTTTCTATCTGGCGATCCGATTGAAATACTATCAAAAAGAGCTTCCATTTCAAAATGGCGAAGCGTAATATCACAACTCCTTTGACCTTTACCTGTTATTAAAGATACAATAATTGAGTTCTCCTTCAACTCTGTTATCAATTCTCTTATCACCACAAATGGTTGAATGTAGACTGTGTGCATTTTTTTGTATATCACATAAAAATCAATCAGAGCTTTTTCCCAATCTTCTGAAACTACCTCTTTAATCATTCCCTCTTCATTAAGTCCGAATGTTTTCACAATATCATCTTCTGACAATATTTTTGATGCATAGGGAGATACTGCCTGCTTAAAGGCTTTGATACACATTGGGATTGTATCGGCAATTGTACCATCCAAATCAAAAGCGACCAATTTTATCATAGTTTCTTAGTTTGATTGATTTGACGTATCACTTTACATGGATTTCCAACAGCTAAACTATTTGCCGGAATATCTTTTGTTACAACACTACCAGCTCCAATTACACTACCGTACCCAATTGTTATTCCGGGAAGGATTATTACACCTCCACCAATCCAGCATCCATCCTCAATTGTAATAGGCAAAGCGTAAGTGCGGCGAACTCGTTTTATTCCATCTTCTGTTTCAACAGGCGCTAGCCGTTCATCTAAATCAATAGGGTGAGTTGCTGTATAAAGCTGAACATTAGGGGCAATAAGAACATTACTTCCGATAGTGATTTTATTACAATCCACAAAGGTACAACCTGTATTTACAGTAACATTATCCCCTATATGTATATTGCAGCCATAATCACAAATAAATGGACTGGCAACCGAAACTTTCATTCCGATACTACCTAGCATCTTTTTTAGCAAGCTGTGTTTTTTTTCTTTATTCTCATAAGGTAATGAATTATATTTCATCAATAACTTATGTGTTCGGGTCTTTAAATCCAAGAAAACTTGGTTATGACAATCATACCATTCACCAGCCAGACATTTTTCCATTTCTGTTTTCATAATTGTTACGTTTATAAGATTGAAACTATTTCGGTTATATCTTTTCTGTTTCTTGCTGAATAATGTTGTTTTGATAGTTCTAAAAAGTTCATAAGTAATCTAATTTTGATTTATGGCAAAGTTATACCTATTTTATTCTAAATATGGGTATATATTTTCGCTATATTGGTATAATTCCGCTTTATGTGTTATATTTGAGGTATGAAAAAAGAAAATCTTCATCAACCATTTGAGATCAGTTTTAACGAGCATAATGAATTGTTATTAACTGAGCATGAGCATACTTTTTTTGAACTAGTCTACATCTTAACAGGAACAGGTATTCAATGGATTAACAATAATATGTTCCCATATCATGATGGACACTTGTTCTTGATAACTCCAAATGATTCTCATTCCTTTGAGATTCACACAACTACAAAATTCATTAACATCAAGTTTAATGACATCTATATACATTCAGTCATATTTGGTTCAGAGAATATCCAGAGATTAGAATTTATTTTGCAACATGCAAATCATCAACCGGGTTGCATCCTTAGAAATAAGGTGGATAAGTTATTAGTGAAACCAATGATTGAAGCAATTATACGGGAGTATGTAAATAGGAATCTGTATAGTAAAGAGATTATCACGCAGTTGATAAATACTATAATTATTGTTGTGGCAAGAAATATAGCTATGTTTCTACCTCAACAAGTCGATGAATGTTCAGATGATAAGTCTCTCGATATTCTTCAATATATCCAAGCAAATATCTATCAAACAGGTAAAATTAGAGCAAAAGAAATCAGTCAGCACTTCGGTATATCTGAAAGCTACTTGAGACGTTATATAAAAAAGCACACCAACGAAACAATGCAGCAATACATATTAAGTTATAAACTAAAATTGCTCGAAAGTAGATTGCTGCATAGTCAAATGAGAATAAGTGAGATTGCCGAAGAACTAGGATTTACTGATGAAAGCCATTTGAGTAAATTCTTTAAGAAATACAAGGGATGTAGTCCTTCAAGTTTCAGAAAAAGTAATAATATACTTGAAACAGATGTTTCTTGGTAATCCCCCGATAAAACCTATTAGATATTCCACTAATAGGCTGACTAAAACGGGAATAGTAATCTTGCAAATGTGTTTATAGGATATTTGCATCTTTGTTTTTTTGAAGGTAAAGATAGCTTTCGTGAAAATCATTGAATTGTATAAATTCGACTTTGATTTACATGTTTCCCAAAACAACAATTTCGACTACAAAAAATGGCGATTATTCACCATTACGAAATATAATATATTAAAAGATGCTTTTACTTAATGACTTTATAACTCAAACGTATATAAGAGTTCATTAGTGTTTCTGCTTTTTCCAACTGTAACACTCCTAGTTTATACAAGTCGGCAGATGTTCTGATGGATTCACCATCAATAAGAGTAGGCGTATCACTCCCTCCCACAAGAATAGGAGCCACAATAATATCAACGTAATCAAATAATTTTTCTCGAAGAAACATTCCATTCAAAGTACCACCTGTCTGTATCGTAATTCTATTGCATCCGAATTTCTGATAGAGATCTTCCATCATCTCTTGTAAGTCCAGATTCTCATAATACAAAATATGCAAATTATCTGCATTTATTGAGAAAGCTGGATGTTCACTATTCGATGTTACAAGAACAAAGTTTTTAGAATGCTGGACAAAGTATTCAATTCCATGCAAAGTCAGATGATTATTATCTAAAAGAACAAAACTGACCATTGATCGTTTTGTTGGTAAAGGGCATTGATTTACACCCACTTTTCCTGAACACGACTAGAATTAAGTGACCAAAGGTCAGTGGTTTTCTCTATTTCGTAATATTGGTATAACCCTTCCTTCACACCATTAATACGAGGAAAGTCCCTGTCAACATCCAATTCATCTACGGCACCTTTAACCACGTACTTACTCTTGATATCAGGTCCACAACCGTAATTTAGGTAGGGAGCAATGTACGCTCCTTCCCAATCGGCAAAGTCTTTGAGTAGGACAAATAGAATCTCTTGTTTCATTATTCGTTGTATTTTAGATAATTTATTTTAATCATTTATACCATGTTTATACGGGCAGACATTTCGGCATTGCCAGCAACGAAGTTCCAATACACCTTTTACGGTAATATAGCAAACTTTCCGGCATCCTTTTTGACTAAAATTGTTTTCGTCAGTGAGTGCTCCTGAAGGACAAAGATCGACGCATAGGTTGCAGTTGTTGCAAACCTGGTATGTCGCCAATGGATCGGGCTCTAATTCCAACGAGGTTACTACTGCCGTAAACCAAAGCAGATTCCCGTACTTATTATTGGTAAGCAGGTAGTTGCGAGCTATAACTCCAAGCCCGGCAAGTTCGGCAGCATGTTTAAGTGACACACGCGAGCGGAAATGTCCATCTACGAATTTACCGCTAAGAGAGACTATTGACACGGCTTTGTATTTGAGTCCTTTGAGTTCGGCTGCTACATCCGCAGCAACCTTATCCATCTTTTTAACTGCCTCATTGCGTATATCCGTATATGTTCGTATATCCTGTTCGAGAATATCTTTGGGTAAAACCATTCCAAGAGAGATGACTGACTTAGCCGTTGGCATAACATCGGTTGGGTGATATCCTTTCGGAGCATTTACAAACCGTTCGACCGAGGCAACTCCCACCAGATCAGCTCCAAACGAGCGACATAACTTTTTAATCTCTTTATTTGTCATTTTTTTTGCAGTTGTATTATATTAAATAATCCCCAGTGCTATTGCGATAAAACTAGGACCATTGATTACCCCATGTAGAAATACTCCTGTCCATGTGTTCTGTGTCTTTTGTACCACATAATGCTCTATATACAATAACGGTAA
>OGZH01000456.1_pt1 | contig 28697 bp, 22 predicted proteins | sample 1576741 | NCBI WGS metagenome assembly OGZH01 (sample SAMEA3541560, study PRJEB24748) | human gut metagenome | biome: human gut; feature: human-associated habitat; material: faeces | place: China | collected 2012 | reverse complement strand
GTAATTTCTTCCTATATTTGCAGACGAAAATAATGTGATATTGTAATAAGTATTTGTGTCTGTTTTTAGATTTCCAGGTTCCCATGCCATGAGTATACTATAATTTCTGATTTTTGGCTACCTTAACCCACCGTCTAAAGCCAGTGGGATTGCGGTAGCCTTATTTCAAAGCAAAACCGCCGCAGCCACCAGAAACTTCTTTCTGATGACCACAGCGGTTTATTTGCTGCATTTTTAAGATACTGTTTTTGTTATTTCACTCTTGTCAGATTCATTCGTTTCAGATAGCTCTGCGTCTCTGCCACAACCACTCCGCTCAGTGAGAGCAGTGCGATCAGGTTCGGGATCGCCATCAGTGCGTTAAAGATATCGGCGATCACCCATACTGCAGATACTGTGAAGTACGGTCCGATAAAGACTGCTGCTATGTACAGCCAGCGGAAGATCTTCAGGGCTGTTTTGTTGCTGCCGGAAAGATAAGCCAGACATCTTTCACTGTAGTAGTCCCATCCGAGGATGGTGGTAAATGCGAAGAACACCAGACACATCATCAGCAGAAATGCACTGACCTGTGGTGCAAACGGAAGTCCATGCTGGAATGCATTTGTGGTAACTGCCACACCTTCCAGTCCGATATTCCAGGAACCGGTGATCACAATAGAAAGTCCGGTCATGGTACATACAACGATCGTATCGATAAAGGTACCGGTCATGGTAACCAGTCCCTGACGTGCCGGCTCTTTTGTCTGAGCGGCTGCTGCTGCGATCGGGGCACTTCCCAGTCCTGCCTCGTTTGAGAAGATACCTCTTGCGATACCTTTCTGCATTGCCACAATGATCGCTCCAAGTGCTCCGCCGGCTGCTGCACGCATACCAAAGGCACTGGATACGATTTCTGCAACCGCTGCCGGAATCTTACCGGCATTTAAGATCAGAAGCAGCAGGGAAATCGTAATATAGATAACTGCCATGAACGGCACAACGATCTCAGATACTTTTGCAATACGTTTCAATCCTCCGATAACAACCAGACCGACACAGACAGTCAGGATCAGTCCTGAAATCACAACGGCAAGCGTATAATCTCTTCCCAGCAGATGGATCACATTCTGTGCGTTCGGATCAAAGAAGTTACCTACGGCACTTGTGATACCATTTACCTGCGTAAAGGTTCCGATACCAAACAGACCTACTCCCATTCCGAAGAATGCAAAAATCTTTGCCAGCCAGGTCCATTTTTTGCCCATACCGTTTTCGATATAGTAGAACGGACCGCCAAGGATATGGCCATGTTTGTCCGTTGTACGATACTTGATTGCAAGGAGACCTTCGGAATATTTCGTTGCCATACCAAACAGGGCTGCAATTTCCATCCAGAATAACGCTCCCGGTCCTCCAGCTACGATCGCGGTTGCCACACCGACAATGTTTCCAGTACCGATGGTTGCGGAAAGTGCCGTACATAACGCTCCGAAACTTGTAACTTCTCCGTGACCGCTCTCTTCATTTTCAAACATGTACTTGAGTGCTTTTGGAAGTTTTGTGATTTGGATACCTTTCAGACGAATGGTAAGATAAATACCAGTCAAAAGAATTGCTACGATCAGTGGGACACCCCATACCAGATCATCAACGTACTTCAAAAAATTGTTTACTGCTGCTAACATTACTCTCTCTCCAATCTTGATAATTTATTGGCTGCTGCCAGAACACCCTCACAAAATCTGCCCCGTGACTATTTTCCATGTTGTCTGATACTGACACGGATCGATTCTTTGGGCTGTCCGAAAACAACAAAAGAGCTGATCATACAATCAGCCCTCCAAAGAGTAGAACATATTTAGACTTTTCTCTGTCCTTTTGCCTGAGAGATAAGCAGCATCTCTGCTGCCGTACACCTTCGGCGCCCGTTCTATGAGACTCTCCAGAGTACGCTGTGACTTTTTTCGACACAACGTGTTTTTATTTTAGCATACCTGAAGAGCCTCTGCAAGAAAAATTTATTCTTTTTTAATAATTCCATATATTTTTACAAGTTCCATCAGGATTTCCACGCTCTTATCCATTCCCTCAACTGTTATATGTTCATACGGTCCATGGAATGCATAGCCGCCGGTTCCGAGATTCGGGCACGGCAGTCCCATAAAACTCAGTCTTGCCCCATCCGTACCGCCGCGGATCGGCTGAACTTTCGGTGCAATACCCACGTTCTCACAGGCTTTTTTCGCATTCTCGATCAGATGATAACACGGGCGGATCTTCTCTGCCATGTTTCGATATTGTTCTCTGATCTGAAGATCAACCGTTCCCTCACCGTATTTCTGATTCATGACATCTGCGATTTCTTTCAGTTTCTGCTGTTTCTGTGCAAACTTGTCCGCATCGTGGTCACGCACAATGTAGATAAGTTCTGCCCTTTCGCAGCTGCCGCTGATTTTGATCAGATGATAAAATCCTTCGTACCCTTCTGTCTGCTCCGGTGTCTCTTCCTGAGGCAGCATCAGCTGGATCTCACATCCGACGGCTCCGGCATTGATCATGATGCCTTTGGCACTGCCCGGATGCACGTTGACCCCCTGAATCTTAAAAACAGCTTCGCAGGCATTGAAATTTTCGTATTCGATCTCGCCTTCCGCACCGCCGTCCACGGTATAGGCAAAATCTGCTGCAAATCCCTCTACATCAAAATGATCTGCTCCTCTGCCGATCTCTTCGTCCGGCGTAAATGCAAGACAGATCTTTCCATGCGGCACATCACTTCGCAGAACGTATTCTGCCATCGTCATAATCTCTGCGATTCCGGCTTTGTCATCTGCTCCGAGGATCGTCGTTCCGTCTGACGTAATCAGCGTACGTCCCTTCAGATTTTTCAGATGCGGAAAAAGTACGGTATCTAAAACTCTGCCGCCTTCATCAAAAACAAGATTCTGTCCGTCATAATTTTCATGAAGAACCGGATGGATCGGATTTTCCGTAAATTCTGAAACGGTGTCCATATGTGCGATAAATCCAAGAGATGGACTGTTCTCATAACCTTCCGTTGCCGGAATTGTTCCATAGACATAGCATTTTCCGTCAACGGCTGCATCCTCGATGCCCAGTTCCTTCATTTCTCCCACCAGACGCTCTGCCAGTTCAAACTGACAGGAACTGCTCGGTGTTTCCATATTTTCTTCGCTGCTCGGTGTTTTTACTTTGACATATTCCAATAATCTTTCATATGCACGCATGATTTCTGCTTCCTGATCCTTTCTCAGATACCAGAAGCCGGAATTCTTCCAACCATGGTATCTTTTCTTATCAGATATTATAGTCCTCTTTGACAGCCAGGGCAACTTGAATTTATAACTGTGGTCTGTCATTTAATTCATATGCGAGACTGCTGCTCTTCTTTAACACTTCCTGCTTTTTATTCCGGATCCAGGCACGCCGTTCACTCTGATCACTGCCCTGCACTTTTTCTGCCTGACTTAAAATTTCTTCGTACTCGTCATATAATTCTTTCGCATAAATATCACAGGAAATGGCTTTTTCCATATTGATAAAGCTTTCTTCATAATTTTCTTTTTCCAGAGCACCATATGCCAGATATTGATAAACTTCTGCCAGATGTGTATTGTGCGTGAGGATCTGCTCTGCCGCCAAAGTTGCTTCTTCTACACTCCGACTTCCTTCCATCACCGCAAGCTGTGCCGGCGTATAAGCACCATAAAAACTCAGTGCCTTCTGATGTTCTCCGACATAATCGAGCAGGAACGGTATGCAGAAATAAATACATCCCACACTTATAACTGTCAGAAAAATACAGTCCTCGATCTTTGTCTTTTTCTTTAAACTACCCTCTGCTTTACCGTAATCCAGACACAGAAGTCCCAAAAGCCCGATCGCAGTAAACTGCAGATCAAAATCAACCAGCATATGCAGCATGATAAGAAGCAAAATCTGTTTCTGCATACTGCTCTGACTGCCTTTTAAGAGCTGACGCAGCATCACAGCCGCAAACAGAACAGCCGGAAGAATACCCAGATCCAACGCAGCCTGTAACCAGTCGTTATGCACAAAGAGCGTCTTGTAAACTCCGGTCTGCATCCGTCCTTGAACATAAGCATAGCCATGGTAACCCATTCCAAACGGATACTTTGCGATCATTTTTAATGCATCCAGATCATAAAGAATACGTCCTTTCCAGGTACTGGAATAGCGGAACACTGTGAAAATCCTGCCGATATTCTGCTCACCTGCCCCGTTTGTCACAACCATAACAACTGCAAGTACTGCAAACACAGCAACAATGCAAAAACCCCCGTATTTCTTTGCTTTTTGTGACGGCAGATGCCGGATAAACCAGATCAGATATCCAAAAAACAGAAGCATCACGCCGCGGCTCCCAGTCAGAAGCAATCCTGCCAAAAGTACAATTCCTTCCAGAATCTGCATTTTGTCTCTTTTGATGCCCGATTCCTGTTCTCTGCTTTTGTTTTCGATCCATCGATTGCAGATCACAACCAATCCTGCCAGCAGATAGAGTGCACAGGTATTAGAATACTGGAAAAATCCGCCAAGACGCCCGACCTGCCAGAGCTGCTCTTTCAGAGCCGGAAATGGCAGTGCCAGAATCCCGGCCAGTACCATAAAGCAGCCGATGTGTGCGATATAGCCTGTTGCTTTTTGTCTGGTTTCATCCGAAAACTGCATGAAAAACAGATAGCCAAGAGGCAGTGGCAGCATTTTGATCACGCCCACAAAAGCCATTGCCCAATCGATTGCATAAAAACAGGTAATACCGAACCATAAAAACACAGACAGCAACACTGCCAGCTGTTTTTTCCCTTTGATCTGAAACGAATATTTTACGCGACAGACGATAAGCAGTATACCAAGCACTGCCGCAAGCATCGCTCCTGAAAATTCATAGGATCTGCAGCAGAAGTGCCAGTACCAGTAAGAATGCTGTTTTCTTCATCGTGTGTCCTCCCTTGTTTTTTATATTTATTATAATCTGACTCACATATAAAAACCAACGCTTATATTGGTAATTTTTACAAATTATTATCTGTTTTTAAAATTTACAGTGGTAGTTTTTTTTGTTTTCGACTATAATAGACAGGAAAATATATTTGAAGCGATACAGCGTTATCACTGTATCAGAATGGAGGACAAAATGGAAATCGTATGCTTAGACCTGGAAGGTGTACTGGTACCGGAAATCTGGATTGCTTTTGCAGAAGAAACAGGCATCCCGGAATTAAAGAAAACCACCAGAGACGAACCGGACTACGATAAACTGATGAAATATCGTCTTAATATTTTAAAAGAACATAATCTGGGACTGAAAGAAATCCAGGAAACCATCGCCAAAATCGATCCGCTCCCGGGAGCAAAAGAATTTCTGGATAAATTAAGAGAACTGACACAGGTTATCATTATCAGCGATACTTTCTCACAGTTCGCAGGTCCGCTGATGAAAAAGCTGGGTTATCCGACTATTTTCTGCAACTCTCTTGTCGTTGCTGACAACGGAGAAATCGTTGATTTCAAAATGCGTTGTGAGAAATCCAAATACACAACCGTCAAAGCTCTGCAGTCCATCGGTTATGACACCATCGCAAGCGGCGACAGCCATAACGACCTTGGCATGATCCAGGCAAGTAAGGCAGGCTTCTTATTCAGAAGTACCGATGCAATCAAAGCAGAATATCCACAGCTGCCGGCATTTGAGACCTATGATGAACTTTATGATGCAATTAAGAAAGTGATCGAGGGATAAGGCGGAGGTTTGTGTAAATGTGCAAATGAACAAATTCCCCGAAGGGCACGTAAAAGTGCCTTCCCTGGAATTGTTCATTTTGCACATTGCTGTACGTTTTTGAACGGCCATAGTTTTTAAAAACACTTCATATCATATTTTACACGCTGGCAGGAAACAGCCTTTTGCCACGCTGGTGCACGCAGAAAGTTTTTAGAATCAAAACGTTCCGCATCAAGATAGTAAAAAAGCAGAGGCACAGTGACGGCGGCAAATTTTCGTTACTTTACTTCTGCTTTTTAATGTTCTGTATTTTGGCTTGAGAAAGCTTTTCGCTTAAGCACTCACTGACAGGCCAGGAGCTTTTGGCAATGTGCAGACGAACTGCATTGTAAAACATGGTGCGTAAAATAATACAGCCATGATGAATTCGAAAACAAATCGCTCTGACGGTAGCAAGGCTTCCGTCGTGAGGTTTGCGATGCTGCCGCCCCAAAGAGCCGCTGTCTGAGCCTCGAAGAGGCGAGTTTAGGCGAAGGGCGGCTAACACACGAGCGAACCGAACAGGAAACGCAGCGTGTCAGGAGATTGTTTTCGAATCATTATGGCGTGCTATTTTACACAACTATTTTTTTATAACATTCATTTGCACATTCCTGAATCTCCGCTGTATACTTTCGCCGATATCACAGACACGATCGGCACGGTCAGTACGATCCCCAGTGTTCCGGAAATTCCTTTTATTACTTCAATACCGATCGAATACATATTTACTACCTGAAGGTACGGCATAATGTATGCATAAATTAAGATCATCGTATTGATCGCTCCTCCAGTAAATGCGAGGATCAGTGTATTTGACATCGTACCCATCATATCTTTTCCCACATGTATCCCTGACTTAAACAGTTCTTTCGCCGTCAGCTCCGGTCTTTTATTATGGATTTCTTCTATTGTCGAGGAAATAGAAACTGCAACATCCATGACTGCTCCAAGAGATGCAATCAGGATACCGGAAAACAGTACTCCGCCTATCTGAAGTTTACTGTTCTGAGACACATACACCATCGTTTCGATATCTTCAATGTTATAACCTGTGATTCTGGTTATTTTTCCAAATACTGTCGCAAACACGCCTGCGATCAGTACGCCTGATATCGTTCCCGTCATAGCACAGATTCCTTTTTTTGTACTTCCGCAGATCAGATAAATCGAAACAATCGTCACCACGATCACCACTGCAACTGCTGCCAGGAAGGGAGAGACACCTATGTACATCAGCGGAATGTATAAGTAAATAATGCAGATAAAGGTAAAAACAAGTGCCAGCATAGATTTCAGTCCACGTTTTCCGCCAACCAGAAATAATACCGCTCCTAAAACTGCAACGATCAGCCATATAAAATTACCTCTGTCATAGCCATAAATACTTCCTGACAGTTCATCGCCATAACTGCTCAGCTGCACGATCACATTCATTCCCTTTTTGCAATAAGTTCCGTAAAGATAACCATTCATGTTGTTGGCTTCGCATATTTTTCCTTTATACTTTCCTGATGTGATCTCTACTTTCACATTCTGGCTTCCGCCATTGACTTCTTTGTTTACTGTGTTATCCTCTACAACCTCAACAACTTTTGCTTTTACAAAATAAAAATTATCATCTGAAAGCAAAGGAACTCTGGTTATGTTGGAATTAAATAACCAAAGTCCCGCTGCGAAGATTATGAGGAAAACCACAAATATTGCATTTGAATATTTTTTCATTTTCCGAATCCTCTGTTTTAATATAGTTCAGTTCTGCAACCATTTGCTTTGTGGCTCGCCGCCTGTAAAGTCGAAAGCCACCTCACATCTTATGTGTTTCATCTGAAAATTATTTTGTTTTTACTTTAAATGTAATCTTCTGCTTTCCAAAGGAAGCCGTTACTTTTACTTTCTTTTTGCTCTTTTTCACAGCTTTCATTTTTCCTGTACTGGAAATTTTTACAACTTTTTTGTTTGAAATTTTGTATTTTACATTCTTTCCTGTAACACCGTTGATAGTCAGGCTGAGCTGTACCGTTTTGCCTTTCTTTAAAGCAATGGTTGAACCTGCTTTTACTGTCTTCTTTCCTGCTTTCAGCTGTAATTTTGCTGTTGCAGCAGGCATTACGTTGTTGTCTGTATTGTTGCCGTTATTATTGTTGTTATTGTCATTTACAGCATTGTTTGTTTCTTTTTTCTGCAGATTTACTTTTGCTTCCAGAAGACTGTCATACTGATTTTCAAATTTTTTCTTTGCAATGAGCAGCTGCATATCCATAGTCTTGTCCAGTAAAGTTGAGAATCCGATTTTTAAAGCAGTGCTGTCGCCTCGCTTATAATCACTCTGAGCATAGCCATAGTAATTCAGCATATCATTTGCATTATCTGCATCATTCGTCTTATCATATACGGCTGCCAGCTGTGCTGCACCTTTATCCTCTGCTGTATATTTCATCAGGTCTTCGGCTGCTGCAATTTCGCTCTGCAGTTTATTCCAGGATGCTTCTGTATAACCATCGTTTTTGATTTCTTTTGCCTGTGCGATCAGATCCTTCATGGAAACCTTTTCGCCTGTTTTGTAGAGTGTATAATCATCTGCATATTTGTTTCCATTGTAATCGTATGTTTTGATAACGATGGATTCATCCGAAAAATCAATGGTTGAGAATGTCGGAATCTGTGTGTTGGAACGCTCTGCGATGTAATACTGTTTTGTGGTTGCCAGTTTATAGAACTTACTTCCTGATGCAGAACCTGCTGCAATGTAAAGTGTTCCTTCCGGATTGATCGCTACAGAATCATCATACTGGATCGCTGTTCCGTCTGCCATCAGATAGGATCTTGCATAAGAATGATCATGTCCGGTTAAGCACATATCAATACCGAACTCATCCATCAGCGGTGCAAACAGTGCTCTTAAGTTTGCTCCGTCTGTGTCAGAGTGCGGCTGACCGGAACCATAGATGTCGTGATGGAACATAACAACTTTCCATTTCGCATCCGGATTGCTTTCCACTGCTTTTTTCAGAAGTTCTCTGTGTTCAACGGTATTTCTGTTGTTGCTGTTCAGACTGATAAACAGTACGTTTCCATAGCTGAAGTAATAGTCAGAACCAGAGTTTGTGCTTCCAAGTCCGTCTTCTGAATTCGGATTATTGTAGTGATATTTATAATCGGTTCCTTTGCTCTCGTGATTGCCAATGGTCGTTGCCAGCGGGAGCATTCTCAAAAGTGCCGGATAAGTAAATCCTGCATATTCGCTTTCTCTGACATTCTTTCCATCTGAACTGTCTGTTCCTGCATAGTCAATCTGGTCTCCTGCCGACAGAATAAAGCTTGCATTTGGTGCTGTGATCTTTGCCTGTTCCAGAGTTTTATTCCAGTTAAAGGTATCTACTGCAATATTGATATCATCGGCAGTTCCCTGACCCTGTGAGCCGGATGCTCCGATCTGCGGATCACCTACGAGAATTGTCTGAAAGTTTGTTGTCTTTTTTGTTGTATAGGACTGAACCTCGCTCCAAGCAGGATTTTTTACATCATCGGTATAACTGTAATAATAGGTTGTATTTTCTTCAAAAAGCCCTTCAACCGTAACTTTATTGGATGCTTTATATGTATTTTTCTGATTCGAACGATTGATCTCCGTTGCCGTTCCTTTAAATTCCTGTGCATCGCTCAAATCTTCCTTTTTTCCGATTTTAACTGCCGGCTCACCTTTTTCCAGGCTGTACCATGCAAATCCCAGATCTTTTGCTGTCTTACCAGGTGTTAAGATAATTCTTGATGAATCATAGGATTCACCTTCTCCGGTAAGATTTCCCTGATCGTCTTTTTTATTCCAAACGGTATCTTTCCAGGTGGTATAATCTGAAATATTCTGTGTATCTGTAAATAATGTGCTGCTTGCACTTGTCTCTCCATATGCAAAAACATTGACCGGTGCTGATGTTGCTGCTACTGTTACTGCCATTGCTGCAGCGATGATCTGCAAAGCTTTCATTTTCTTCATATTTTTTATTCTCCTCTGCCTTCACAGGCTCTTTTTAAATGCATTTTGATTCTTTTATTGATAAGTCTTATCATTTGGCAGTATACAGTTGTTATGTAAAGACAATTTACGGATGTGTGTAAAATCTAAGTAAACTTAACTTTCTTTTTTTCCCGCAATTCTTTAAAAAAATCACTTAGCATGGTGCTGCATTCTTCCTGAAGAACTCCTTTTGTCAGTTCCACTTGATGATTGAAGCGATCCATCTGCAAAATATTTAAAACAGAACCGGCGCAGCCGGCCTTCGGATTCATGCTTCCGATGACCACTCTGGATACTCTCGCCTGAACGATTGCCCCGGCACACATCTGGCATGGTTCTAACGTAATGTACATCGTACATCCTTCCAGTCTCCAGTCACCAAGTTTTTTGCTTGCTTTCCTGATCGCATTGAGTTCTGCATGGGAAAGTGTATTTTTATCGGTGTTTCTGCGATTGTAACCACGTGCGATAATTTTATCTTCATAAACGATCACGCAGCCAATCGGGACCTCATCCAGTGCTTTTGCTTTTTTCGCCTGTCGGATGGCTTCCTTCATATATTTTTCGTCTGTTGTCATATTTTTCTTTTGCCTTTCTGTAAATGTGGTATACTGAAAATATCATTTTTTATACAAATTCAAGTCGAACGCACGTGAGACTTAGCATGCGATTCCGGTCATCTCTGGCTAATATTTACCTGACAGAATCGCTGTGTATACATTGATTTTTTGCAATTTTAATTCCAGGAGGTTTTTATGAATATTCATGGTTTTATCACTTTAACTCTATTAGATTACCCGGAGCATCTCGCTGCTTCTGTTTTTCTGGGCAGCTGCAACCTGCGATGCCCTTTCTGTCAGAATGGAAACCTTGTCCTTTCGCCGGAAAATGAACCTTCCATCTCCGAAGAAGAAGTGCTTGCCTTTCTGAAAAAAAGAAGCGGTATTCTCGAAGGAGTCTGTATCAGCGGCGGTGAACCTACGCTGTATCGCGAACTGCCGGATTTTATATCAAAGATCAAAGCTCTTGGATATCTTGTGAAATTGGATACAAACGGAACAAATCCGGAAATGCTGCGTTTCCTCTATGAAAATCATCTTCTTGATTATATTGCCATGGACATCAAAACGCAACCGGAACAATATGCAAAAGTTTCCGGGCTGCAGCCGGATGCTGCAGGCACACAGAAACTTCTGCAAAATATCAATCTTTCAAAAGAATATATTATGTCCTGCGGCATAGATTATGAATTTCGCACAACCGTTGTAAGGGAACTGCACGACGAGGAAGATTTCAGAGAAATCGGAGCATGGCTTTCCGGCTGCAGCCGCTATTATCTGCAGCCTTACCGGGAATCAGAACACATTCTTGCTTCCATGAGAAATCCAGATGTCTGTTTTCACGCACCAGATACGGAATCTCTGCATCGTTATATTGAAATTTTAAAAAATACAATTCCAAATGCGGAATTACGTGGAGAAGAATAAAACTCAGTAATTGTTTTTCATACTCTTTCCCCATCTTGTCAGATGATGTCAAAATTTACATTTACTGACTTTATTATAACAAATAACTTTTTTACACGGAACTAGCCAAACGGTTAGTATGTTGCGGTCTACAACATTTTTACAACAGCACTTATATCAGATTTTTGCACCAGTAACCAAAGCTCTGTTCTTTTATTTCCGATGTCCGCTCTGCTTTTGCCCTGCGAAACTCCGGAAATCCGAACATTTCTGCCATATTTTTTTCGCCATAAAATCCAGGGATTCCAAGAATATAGCCTCCCTCTTTACTTTTTCCTATCATCAGATGCTGATGCTGATAATATCCATGCATCAGAAAACTGTTGCTTCCCTGCCGCAGACCTTTCTGCCAGAGAATTTTTAAATCCGATGGCTGAATGCGAATTGCATCTTCTATCTTTTCATCCTGCACCGGCTGAAAATGTATATAACGTGCTGTGGCACGATTCCATCTGGTATCCGTTCCCGGCTCGCAGCCCTGACATTTGTTTTCTGTTTCTGCACTTCTGATTTCGTTCTCGTTTTCAGATTTTCCCGCAGTTTCTTTTTGTGATATTTCTTCATCTGTTTCTTTTGGTCTTTCTTTCTGTGATACTGCATCCTGTAATTCCTGCGATATTTTTTCTGATACTTTTTTTTGAAATGTTTCTTCCGGTATTTTTTCTGATCTATCTTTCAATGATACTTTTTCTGGTATTTCTTCTGACACTTCTTTTGAGAATATTTCTTCCTGCATCTCTTCTGCTGTGATTTCCGGCTCCGCTTTCGCATGTTCCGTTATATCCAGATTTATATTTTCTTCCTGCAATTCCTGATCAGCTTCTGACTCTGTAGATTTTTCACTTTTTTCGTTTTCCTTAATCCCAACATTTTCTTTATCTGTTTCATTTTCTTCAACGGCTTCTTTATCTGTTTCACTCTTTTTGACATTTTCTTCGTCTGTTTCTGCCTTTATTTCTTCTGGTTTCCCAAGATTTTCGATTGCAATCGGCTCATCATCGAAAACGGTCATCCAGTTTCTACCACTCTGGCTTCTGATATAGATTCCACAGACTTGTTCAAAACGACAGGCTTCTTCCACAAACGGTTCTTCCGGAACGGTAAAACGCCGGTCAAATCCACTGCCCTGTGTCTGCCCTTCTCCGATCAGGAGAATAATAGGATTGTTTTTTCTGCTCTCTTTTGGCTGTCGCACAATTCCGAATACTTCTGTTTTTCCATCCAGCATTCTTATATTTTGAATATGTATCTGGATGCGGCAAATGGCATTTCGCAGTTCTATTTTTGCAAACCCTGTATTCTGCATCTTCTTTCCATTTACATATTCATAAATATAAGCCACAAAACGATGATAATCTGCCATCCATCTCGTCCTCCACAGACCTCGATTTTCTGGTGTGATTATATGCTCGTTTTGTGGCTCATATGCAAGGCAGATATTTCTGCCCTCTGTATCACAGAACTGTAACCATTTTTTCCGGTTCTTTTATATTCTTGCTGTTCCTGTTTCTCTTGCAGCTTTTGCAACTGCCGCAGATACTGCTTCTTTTACTCTCGGATCAAATGGATCCGGAATAATGTAATCTGCCCTCAGTTCACTTTCATCGATCAGGTTCGCGATCGCATGTGCTGCCGCTGCGTTCATCGGATCATTAATATCTTTCGCACGTACATCCAGTGCACCGCGGAAGATTCCTGGGAATGCCAGTACGTTATTGATCTGATTCGGGAAGTCACTGCGTCCGGTACCGACTACGGCTGCTCCTGCCTTCATTGCCAGATCCGGCATGATTTCCGGAACCGGATTTGCCATAGGGAAAAGGATCGGATCTTTTGCCATGGTCTTTACCATTTCTTCCGTTACGGTTCCCGGTGCGGATACTCCGATAAATACATCTGCACCTTTCAGTACGTCAGCGAGGCTTCCTGCCTGTTTTTCTCTGTTGGTGATCGCTGCCATCTTTGCTTTTTCTTCATTCAGACCTTCTCTGCCTTCATAGATGGCACCCTTGCGGTCGCACATGATAACATTCTTCAATCCAAGCTCGATCAGCAGTTTGATGATCGCACTTCCGGCTGCTCCTGCACCGGACATAACTACTTTGATATCTTCGATTTTTCTTCCGGTAAACTTCAGTGCATTCAGCAGTGCTGCTGCTGTTACAACGGCCGTTCCATGCTGGTCGTCATGAAATACCGGAATGTCGCAGCGTTCTTTTAGTTTTCTTTCAATTTCAAAGCATCTCGGTGCAGAAATATCTTCCAGATTGATGCCTCCGAAACTTCCGGCAAGAAGTGCCACAGTATTGACGATCTCGTCTACATCTTTGCTGCGAATGCAAAGCGGAAAAGCATCTACATCGCCAAATTCTTTAAACAAAGCACACTTTCCTTCCATAACCGGCATACCTGCCTCCGGTCCGATATCTCCAAGTCCGAGTACTGCTGTGCCGTCCGTTACGACAGCCACCAGGTTTCCTCTTCTTGTATACTTATAAGATAAATCAACGTCTTCTGCAATCTTCAGGCAAGGTTCCGCAACTCCCGGTGTATAGGCCACTGCCAGATCTTCCGGTGTCTCAATTTTTGCTCTGCTGATCACTTCGATTTTTCCATTCCATTTTTCATGCTGATTTAAAGCAAATTCTTTTTTATCCATTTTTATTTTCCTTTCTTTTCCGGATACAATTTGCATAGTAATCCTGTACTCTTATCATTACCAGATGACTGTCTGTTTACAACCATCTTTATCAAATCTGCATAAACACCTGACGTTTTCTTTTCTCACCCGTAACTGTTCTGTATCTTTACAGCTACTTTCACCCTTTAATAACCTGTTACGCGAAATCCTTTTTCACCTGGCTGCAGCGGCATACGCCTTGCTTCTATGTCTGTGATCCGTATGGATCTGGCTTCATAGAGGCGGGCAAGGAGGCGGTCTATATCCGAATCCCGTCCCTGTACTTCCATCTCGACCCTTCCGTCACAAAGGTTGCACACCCATCCGGTCAGCCCGAGATCATCGGCGGCATACTTCGCCTGATAACGAAATCCTACCATCTGCACATCTCCGGAAAAATAAAAATGTTTTCTTACTTTATCCCTCATAGACTTTCTCCTTTGCCTCTGCCTGATTTTTCATTCTGTATAAAACAGTTATAATTTATGCCTTAATATTTTCCAGCACTTTTACCAGATAATCCCACATACGTGCGGTAGAAGAAATGGAAAGAACTTCTTCTGTTGTATGGATATCCTTCATGGTAGGTCCAAAGGAAACTGCATCCAGACCTTCGATCTTCTCATAGAAAAGACCACATTCCAGACCTGCATGGATCGCTTTTACTTCCGGTCCATCTCCAAACAGCTCTTTGTAAGAATCTACCATAATGTCACGCAGTCTGGATTCTTTGCGGTACTCCCATGCCGGGTAGTCGCCCTCTGTCACACAGTCTCCGCCCAGGAATTCGCTGAGGTAGCAAACCTTTGCAGTCAGTGCATCTTTTGCACTGTCAATGCTGCTTCGCACACTGCTGACAATTTTGCATTCTTCTTCGTTCAGCATCAGAATACCAGGGTTGATAGATGTCTCTACCAGTCCTTCGATGGAACCGCTCATTTTCTGGATGCCATATGGCATCTGTACCAGGAAGAAAATAATCTTTTCCTGACTTACCTGCTCCAGGGCTTTTTCGGTTGTCTCACCGATTTTTTTCACAGTCACGGTAATGCCTTCATCGGTTCCGGTATATTCCGTTCTCCAGTCATTCTGAAGTTTCTCTGCTGCAGCAAAAATTGCTTCTTCTGCTTCTTTATCTGCAACAAAAACAGCTTTTGACAGTCTCGTGATCGCATTGTCTTTTGTGCCGCCTTCCAGTGCTGTCAGGCAGAACGGGATATCCTGTTCCAGTGTAAATAAAGCCTGTCCGATCAGTTTGTTGGAGTTTGCTCTGTTTTTATCAATCTCTGCTCCTGAATGTCCGCCGTTCAGTCCGGAAATAACCAGCTCATATTTTTCTCCGCTTACCTCCTGATATCTGACCGGAATCGTTGTGATCGCAGAAAGTCCGCCTGCACAGCTTACCCACAGATATCCTTCTTCTTCGGAATCCATGTTGATCAGATATTTACCTTTCAGCTGTGAGCAGTCCAGAGCTTTTGCTCCGAGAAGTCCTACTTCCTCATCTGTTGTGATAACCACTTCCAGTGCCGGATGTTTCAATGTATCATCATCAAGGATTGCCAGTGCATATGCAACTGCAATTCCGTCGTCTCCGCCAAGTGTTGTTCCGTTCGCAGTAACATAATCGCCTTCGATCATCAGATCCAGGCCATCTTTTTCAAAGTCGTGTGTGGAATCTGCTGTTTTTTCGCAGACCATATCGCAGTGTCCCTGCAAAATAACGACTGGTGCTTCTTCGTATCCTGCGGATGCTGCTTTGCGGATCACAACATTGTTGCTGTCATCCTGACTGCACTCCAGGTTACGTTCTTTTGCAAACTGTACCAGATAATCACTGATCTGTTTTGTATGATAGGAACCATGTGGAATTTTACAAAGCTCCTCAAAATAATAAAATACTTTTTCCGGTTTTAAACCACTTAAAACACCCATTTTCATTTCCTCCAGACATTTTTATTGTCGTCCGAATCCAGACAGCACTTCCATTGTATAATTAAATATTTTCTGATACGTTTCCGCATCAAAGTGTACGCCGTCCTGTGTGGAATATCCACTCTCCAGCAGATAGGAATTTGTCTCTATCCAACCAGTCTCTGACGGAAGATTATTATAAAGAATATTGTTAAAATCCGCAATATCCTCATTGGAAATATACGGATGGTTTTCTACCGGATTTACCGACATATAGTAGACTTCGGCTCCTTTTTCCATCCACTGAGGAATTTTCTCTTTCAGAAGATCAATATATCCCCATGCATTTCCAAGATCGTTGACTCCCATATTGATAATGATCACAGATCCCTGCGTCACTGACTCATCAATCTCTCCAACGGCAGTATCCTGAAACCAGGATAATCCCGCTGAAACCTGACCGATCCACACGCAGCCGGAATCTCCGACTGTTTCATGCATGCCGACCGTCCTGGAATCTCCGACAAAAATATACTGCGTCACATCAAACGATGTCTCGCTGTTCTGCTCTTCTGTTTGTTGTTTTGTCTCTGCCTCCTGCGTCTGTTCTGTTTCCACTTGCTGCGTCTCTGTCTGTTCTTCTTTTTCCGACATTATTTGTGTTGCTTTGCTTACTGCAACAGCATTGGTACGGATACAGCTGAAATTGTATTCTTCCAGACAATCCCACGCCATATCCAGCAGCACTTCTCTTGTCGGTGTACCAAGCGGTGCCTTCGCCCCGGCTGTAAATGCCGGAATAAAAAGGCAGCACAGAAGCAGAATCCATCTGCTAAACTTTCTTTTCTTCATGATCACATCATTCCAGTTCAAATGCTCCTGTATAAAGCTGATAATATTTGCCTTTTTCAGCGATCAGCTTATCGTGAGATCCTCTCTCAATAATACGTCCCTGCTCCAGCACCATTATAACATCAGAATTTCGTACTGTCGACAGTCTGTGTGCAATAACAAATACGGTACGTCCTTTCATCAGAGCATCCATACCTCTCTGTACGATTGCCTCTGTTCTGGTATCAATCGAAGACGTAGCCTCATCCAGGATCATAACAGGCGGATCAGCTACCGCTGCTCTTGCGATTGCGATCAGCTGACGCTGTCCCTGTGAAAGGCTTCCACCATTTCCTGTGATCACCGTATCGTAACCATTCGGAAGCAGTCGGATAAAGTCATCCGCATTTGCAAGTTTTGCTGCTGCATAGACTTCCTCATCCGTTGCATCCAGTTTTCCGTAACGGATGTTTTCCATGATCGTTCCGGTAAACAGGTTTGTTTCCTGCAGAACCACACCAAGAGAACGTCTCAGGTCTGCCTTTTTGATCTTGTTGATATTGATGTCATCGTAACGGATCTTTCCGTCAGCCAGATCATAGAAACGGTTGATCAGGTTTGTGATCGTTGTTTTTCCGGCTCCGGTAGAACCTACAAACGCCACTTTCTGTCCCGGTTCTGCATACAGACTGATATTGTGGAGCACGATCTTTTCTTCATTATAACCAAAATCCACATCATAGAACCGCACTTCGCCACGCATTTTTGTGTAAGTCAGCGTTCCATCGCCATGCGGATGTTTCCATGCCCACAGTCCGGTTCTTTCTTTTGATTCCGTCAGTTCACCGTTCTCGTCATATTTTGCATTGACCAGTGTAACGTATCCTTCGTCAACTTCCGGCTCTTCATCCATCAGTTTAAAAATACGTTCTGCTCCGGCAAGTGCCATGACAACCATATTCAGCTGATTTGAAATCTGACTGATCGGATTCATAAAGCTTCGGCTGAGCTGCAGGAAAGATGCGATCGTTCCGATCGTCATACCGCCCACGCCGCCGAGTGCCATGGTGCCGCCAATGGTTGCCAGAAGCACATACTGCAGGTTTCCGAGATTCCCCATGATCGGCATCAAGATATTGGCAAAGCTGTTGGCTGCCGATGCATCTCTGCACAGTTCTTCGTTTTTCTGATCAAATACTTCTTTTGCTTTCTCTTCGTGACAGAATACTTTGATAACTTTCTGTCCGTTGATCATCTCTTCGATATAACCATTTACATCACCAAGAGCTTTCTGCTGACGTATAAAATAATAACCACTCTTTCCGGCAACACGTCCTGTCACCTGAAGCATGATAAATACAAAGCAGAGTACAAAAATGGTAAGCTGCCAGCTTGTGAAAAGCATGGCAAAAAACACTGAAATGATCGTGATCAGAGAGGAGAACATCTGCGGAATACTCTGTGCAAGCATCTGACGCAGCGTGTCCGTATCGTTGGTATAATGGCTCATAATATCGCCATGTGTATGCGTATCAAAATAACGGATCGGCAGTGTCTGCATATGTTCGAACATCTCGTCTCGAATACGTTTTAACGTTCCCTGTGCGATACTTACCATCGTTCTGTTGTAAAACAGGCAGGCAAGGATTCCCACTGCGTAAATACATCCCATGATCAAAATGGAACGGAACAGCGGTGCAAAGTCCGGTGTGGCTGCCTGAAGCAGCGGTGTGATATAACTGTCGATCAGTGTCTGCAGATACAGTGAGCAGGACACCATGGCAAGTGCATTGACCACGATACAGATCAGGACAGCAGCAAAACGCAGTTTATAATGTCCGATATAAGACATCAGTCTTTTTACAACATCTTTATTTACTTTTGCCATTCCTTCCGGTCCTTTTTTGTTATTCGGCTGTCTCATCTTCGCTTCCTCCTTTCACCTGAGAATAGTAAACCTCCTGATAGATCTCATTGGATGCAAGCAGCTCTTCATGCGTGCCAACCGCAGAAATATGGCCTTTATCCATAACAATGATCTTGTCCGCATCCTGTACCGATGAAATACGCTGTGCGATGATAAATTTTGTTGTATCCGGGATTTCCTCACGGAATGCCTTTCGGATCAACGCATCTGTTTTCGTATCTACCGCACTGGTAGAGTCATCCAGAATCAGGATTTTCGGTTTTTTCAGAAGTGCTCTTGCAATACAGATTCTCTGTTTCTGACCGCCGGATACATTGCTTCCGCCCTGCTCAATGTAAGTATCGTATTTATCCGGAAATGTCTGGATAAAATCGTCAGCCTGGGCGAGCTGACAGACATGAATCAGCTGTTCATCTGTCGCATTTTCATTTCCCCAGCGTAAGTTTTCTTTGATCGTTCCGGAGAACAGCACATTTTTCTGAAGAACCATCGCTACCTGATCACGCAGAGCTTCCAGATCATATTTTCTTGTGTCCAGACCGCCTACTTTCAGGCTTCCTTCTGTGACATCATAAAGTCTCGGGATCAGCTGAACCAGCGTTGTCTTTGCCGAACCGGTTCCTCCGATGATACCAACCGTCTCACCGGATCTGATATTTAAATTAATATCAGAAAGACAGATCTTATCCTTTTTCCCTGTGTAGCTGAAGCTTACATGATCAAATACAACGGAACCGTCTTTTACTTCTGTTACCGGAGATTCTCCATTTGTAAGGTCGCTTTTCTCATAAAGAATCTCTACAATACGCTCTGCAGATGCTCTGGAAATAATGATCATAACAAATACCATCGACAGCATCATAAGACTCATCAGAATCTGCATCGCATAAGCAACGAGACTCATCAGCTGACCGGTCGACATACCATTTACCGGATCATTTCCGGTTGTAACGATCAGTTTTGCACCAAACCAAGAAATCAGAATCATACATGCATACATGCAGAACTGCATCAGCGGCATATTGAATGCGATCAGTTTTTCTGCAAATGTAAAATCGTTATAAATCGATGTGGAAATTTTTTCAAATTTCTCAATCTCATGATCCTCACGGACATAAGATTTCACAACACGGATTCCGTGAAGATTTTCCTGTACAACATTGTTCAGTTTATCGTAAGTTTTGAAAACTTTTTCAAATACTGGATGTGCATGTGTCATGATCAAATACAGTCCGATACCAAGGATCGGAGCTGCTGCCAGGAAAATCACTGCCATCTCGGAATTTACCTGAAATGCCATAAACATAGAAAAAATCAGCATGATCGGTGCACGAACCGCCATACGAATGATCATCTGATATGCATTCTGCACGTTGGTAACGTCCGTTGTCAGACGCGTTACAATACTTGCCGTTGAAAATTTATCAATATTGGAAAAAGAAAAATTCTGTACATTGTAATACATATCCTTTCTCAGGTTCTTTGCAAATCCTGCAGATGCCCGTGCGGCAAATTTACCGGAAAGCACACCGAACATCAGTGAGATCATCGCTGTGACAGCAAGCAGAATACCCATCTTCCAGATATATCCCAGGTTCTGTGCCTGAATACCGTAGTCGATCAGTCTTGCCATCAACATCGGAATGATCACTTCCATGATTACTTCAAGCGTGACCATCGCCGGAGATAAAAGGGAATCCTTCTTGTACTCACGGATGCTCTTCATCAGTTTCTTAATCATGATTGATTAGCCTCCTTATTATCTTTTTTTGCATAACATTTGTTTTTCATCGAACATTTTAAATCTTCTGTGAGGTTCTCACGAATCTTCTTTGTCAGCTGAAACAGACAGTCAATATCGTCCGCTGTCATATCCTTTACCAGCAAACGCTCCATTCTCTGGATATGCTGTATTACAAGCTGACTGGCTTCATCGCCTTTTTCTGTTAGGACAATTTTCTTCAGTCTCGCATCCCCGGGATAAGACTGCATTTCAATATATCCATTCTGCTCCATTTTCTGCAAAATACCGGCAACAGTAGAGCGTGTAAGGCAGAAACGCTTCACAATATCCCGCGGAAAAATGTCCTTTTGAGGATTTTCTTTAATATATTTTATAATCCCGCCCTGGACATACTGGAGATCATAAATTCCACTTTTTTTCTTATCGTACTCAATTTTTCGATATAAAAGATTGGATAATGACAAGATCTCTCTGCCCACTTCACGTTTTTCTCCAAAATCCATTTTCGCTTCACCTCCCGTCCGATTGTTCGTTGTCGAACAATTATAAGACGAATAAAATTTTTTGTCAATTGTTATATCGCACCATTTTTTTCATCTGAAACCAAATATTTTTGGAAGCACTTATCAGATCTGATTATCCTCCGGTAAATTCCAGAAACCGCATACTTGAAGCAGAAATATTTATCTGCATCCTAAAACACCATTTACATTTTTACTGCAAAATATTTCTGAATACCATGACAGATTGATTCTGCTGCCTTCTGCTGATAGGCATCTGTAACTAAAAGTGCCGCTTCCTTCTCATTCGACAGAAAACCGCATTCCACGATCACCGTAGGAGCTTCACTCCTCTTCAATATGTAATACGTGTCATTCGCTTTAATCTCACGCGGTCTTTCAATCTGCAACTCCTCATTCATAACATCTTGGATACATCCTGCAATCTCCCTGCCCTTTGCCGAAGTCGTATAATAAAAAACCTGAGGACCTGATACATATTCCTCCGTGTAACTGTTCTGATGAACACTGACCGCCATCTCCGGTTTTGTCTCCCTGATCTTTGCACACCGGTTTCTCATATCCGTGCTCTTTTTATTTCCCTGCTCCGGTCCCTTTACACTTTCGTCCGCCTCCCGCGTCATCACAACCTCAAATCCCGCCTTCTCCAGACAAACTTTTAGCTTCTTTGCAATCGCCAGATTGATATCCTTTTCCTTCGCCTGATTGATTCCAATCTTCCCCGGATCATCACCACCATGCCCCGCATCAATCAAAATAACCTTCTTCTCCACACTGCCGGAAGCCGGAAGTACATTTTTTACTCCGCTCGTAAAAAGCAGAATTGTACACGCCAGCACCAGAATTCCCATCCATACTTCCGCAGGGATATTTTTCAGCCGCAGATCATACATCAAAACCGTCACCCATTTTTGGACTCTTGTGACAGTTTATTCAGAAAGAAGTCCATTTAAGAACAGGTTAAATGCAAATCATAATTACCTGGCACTGTTAGGACGCCACTTTTTCAGTGGCGTCCTGTTAGAAGTGGGAGTCTTCTCCGACTAAGATAAAAAATCTCTGCAAGAGTTCCTGCCGTAAGTCGCTCCTGCAGAGGGGAAATGTTCATTTAATCCAGTGCCTGTTCAAACTCCTGAACGGTATTTGCCTTTAATGCTTTTGTAAACCAAATGTCCAAAAGATCTACATCCGGTTCTTCTTCGATTCTTTTCCTCGTCTTTTCATCCACGCCTCCTTTCATTTCCAGCACACGTAAAATAAATTCCACTCTGCTGGCTTTCTTTTCCTCTTCCCTTCCAAGCTCAATTCCTTTCGCAATACCCATCTTTTCCAGCCTCTCTGCCACATCACACATACTATGCACCTCCTTCTTTTTCTTGAACATTTCTTTATAACGGTCGTCACCTGTCATTACCTGCAACAGTTTTAACGCTTCATCTACATGCTTTATTTCTGTCGGATCATCCGGGATATAATCTTTGTTCTTTCTTTTTTTCACAAAGAAATTTGCTACGATTCGAAAATCACTTTGGAATCTTTCTATTTCTTCCTCTGTAAGCCATGCGATCTCAAAGACCTGCATACTGTAGTCATTTACAAACTTATCCAGCCCTTCCGGTATTTCCATCAAAGATTTAATATTTTTCTTGCTGTTCCAGTGTCTGTCCGTCCCAAAATACAATACAATTGTCACCACCGGAAGAATCTTTTTCCTTTCTTCCAGCAACTGGCTGCGGTACGCTGTCCCATCATATCCTATCACGCGAAACGGCATATTTTTCTCCACAACGCTCTGATTCTCAATACCGCAGATTGCCAGCTCCACTTCTTTTTCTTTCCAATACTTTGCTACGTCTCGTTCCAGTTCATGCACTTTTTCATCTTCCGCTTTGTACTGTGAATGGATTGACGTATTTTCCAGTGCTTCCGGCAGGATTCTCTGTTCTCCCGCAAAAAGTAATCCATTCATAATATCCGCAAAAACATCATTATAATCTGCCAGAATCTTTTCTGTAATATCCTTTTCTCCCATAGCTTCTCCTTTTCTTTTGTTCTTTTTACGTGAAGAAACCACAGGATGTAAGTTTTTCCCTCAAATAACATTTCAGGTAATACTGCTTACTTTTAAGTATACGAAAAATTTTTATTTCTTCAAGCCGCTTCACGCAGGTCTTTTTTAAGTTGGATATTCCTGCCGAACGGCATTGAATTTTCATTGAGTTTTGAAAAGCAATACGATTTTTGCTTTCTGTTTGATAGATATATAATATATTTTACTTCTGTTTTGTGTTTATTATAATTGTCTATGTGATATTTGTCAACTATTTTGTTATGTGCTTTGCATGGTATTTTTACATACACTTTATAAAATCAACATCAAAAGTAAACTTTATAACAATAGGGAGGCAACCCTCCCCATCAAAAAATTTCATCTTTTATCCTTCTTTTAATTTTCTGATCAGCTTACGATATTCCGGACGTTCAAAGTCTTTTCCGGACTGATAATCGCAGTAAATATTTTTTGGTGAAATACTATATGGTTTTAATGCCATGATCTGCCTGTCTATGTGCTGCTCTTTTGTAGAAACTCTGATATATGCATATTGTTCCATCTTCATCCTCCTGTGCTATGATTTTTCTCTTCCATAATACAGGAGCTGTTGCAAAGATGAGACTCCCATTCGCTTCATAAACATTGCAACCAAATGTAATTTCCCTATTGACAAATCCACACCCCGGTTTTATACTCAGAAACAACAAAATATTTATCACTTTAAACCGATGAACAAGAGAAGTAAGCAGGAAGTTTTATTCCCAGAGAGCTGCAGGTGGTGCGATTGCAGTAATAAAGATTTTGCTGAATGGACTTGTGAGGGCAGTCTGAAACTGTATATTTTCTTTATTAAGATATAAAGATATAAGGAGTAGGAACTGACGGTGGCTCGATCCGTTATCAGCAGAGTATGTATGAATGTACATAACAGAGTGGCTGCAATGCAGCAATTTGGGTGGTACCGCAGAAGTAATTTATAGCTTTTGTCCCTTTAGAGGGGACAGAAGCTTTTTTTATTATGTCAGGGTCATAAGTCTGAAACCACGATATGCAAATATTGGAGCAAATTGTGAGAGTACGAAATACGAATCAATTCGTATGGCATTTTTATATATTTATAAAAGGAAAGGAGTATCGCATGTATCCAGATTGTGATGAGATTTTAAAACTTGCAAATGATTACGATATTATTCCGGTCTGCCGTGAAATTTATGCAGATGTTATCACACCGATCACGCTTCTTAGAAAGCTGTCCGGCATCAGCAGCAGATATTACCTGCTGGAAAGTATTGAGGGCGGTGAAAAATGGGGACGCTATTCTTTTCTCGGATACGATCCGGTGATGCGTGTTTCCTGCAAGGAGGGCGTGGTAACCATCGAAAAGGGCGATGAGGTTGCAACAAAGCAGACAGACAAACCGCTCGATGTTCTGCGTGAGATCATGAAGGATTACAAAGCTCCACGTCTTGCAGGACTCCCTCCTTTTGCCGGAGGATTTGTCGGATATTTCGCATATGCCATGATCGGATATGCGGAACCGACACTGAACATCAAAAAGGGCATGTTCAATGATTATGATATGATGCTGTTTGATAAGGTCATTGCCTACGATCATCTGACTCAGAAGATCAGCGTCATTGTAAATATGAAGACCGACCGTGTGATGGAGAATTACGGAAAAGCTGCTGCCGATATCCAAAATATCATCAATATTATCCGCACTGCCCCGGCTCCGGAAATCCCAGTTTCTTCTTCAAAAGTGAATTTTACCTGCAATGTCACTCAGGAAGAATACTGTAAGCTGGTTGAAAAAACAAAAGAATACATCATCGATGGTGATATTTTCCAGGCAGTTATTTCAAGACAGTTCTCCACTCCTTACGAGGGCAGCCTGATCAACCCGTACCGTGTACTGCGTACCACAAATCCTTCTCCGTACATGGTGTACCTAAGCATTGACGGTGAAGAGATCATGAGTACTTCCCCGGAAACGCTGGTTCGTCTGGAAAATGGCCGCCTGACTACATTCCCGGTAGCCGGTTCCAGACCGAGAGGCACAACACCGGAGGAGGACAAGGCTCTGGAAAAGGATCTGCTTTCCGACGAAAAAGAACTTTCCGAACACAATATGCTCGTCGATCTCGGCAGAAATGACCTTGGTAAAATTTCGAATTTTGATTCGGTTGAGGTTACAAAATACATGATGATCCACCGCTATTCCAAGATCATGCACATTTGTTCACAGGTTGAGAGCAATATCCGCAGCGACTGCGACGGCTTAAGTGCGATTGAAAGTGTCCTGCCGGCCGGAACGCTTTCCGGTGCACCAAAGATCCGTGCATGTGAGATCATCGAAGAACTGGAAAGTGAACAGCGTGGGATTTACGGCGGTGCACTCGGTTATCTTGATTTTACCGGAAACTTGGATACTTGTATCGCGATCCGCATGGCAGTCAAAAAAGATGGTCATGTGTATGTTCAGGCGGGAGGCGGTATTGTCGCTGACAGTATTCCGGAAAATGAATATATGGAATCCTACAACAAAGCACTCGCTGTTATGAATGCCGTGAAAAATGCAAAGGAGGTGCTGGAATAATGATTCTCTTGATTGATAATTATGATAGTTTTTCTTATAATCTTGTTCAAATGGCAGGAAGTATCAACCCGGATATCAAAGTCATCCGAAATGATGCCATGACCGTAGAAGAAATCCGTGCCCTCGCACCTTCTCACATCATTCTGTCCCCGGGACCTGGTTATCCGAAAGATGCCGGTGTCTGCGAAGAGGTTGTGCGGCATCTTCAGGGAGAAATCCCGATCCTCGGCGTGTGTCTCGGACATCAGGGCATCTGCGAAGTATACGGCTGCACCATTTCTCATGCAAAACAGCTGATGCACGGAAAAAAGAGCCGCATCCACATCGATAACAACAGTCCGATCTTCAAAGGACTGGACGAAGAAATGGATGCCGCCAGATATCATTCACTGGTTGCTGTCCGTGAAACCGTTCCGAATGTTCTTCAAGTGATCGGTGAAGATAAAAATGGCGAAGTGATGGCAGTACAGCATAAAACGTACCCGGTATATGGTATGCAGTTCCATCCAGAATCCATTCTCACACCGCAGGGACGCATCATTCTTGAAAACTTTTTAAATTTATGATGCCTACGGATTGTTCCGTGCGTCGCACTCCCACAATATACAGGAGGAAATTTACCATGATAAAAGAAGCTATTTACAAACTGATCAACCACAAAGATCTTACATATGAAGAATCACTCGCTGTTATGGGCGAAATGATGGACGGCACCGCAACTCAGGCTCAGATGGGTGGATTTCTGACTGCACTGCGTATGCAGGGGGAAACCATTGACGAGATCACTGCTTTTGCCACGGTTATGCGTGAAAAAGGTGTCAAACTTCACCCGGAACGTGATGTCATGGAAATTGTCGGAACCGGCGGAGATGAAGTCGGAACTTTCAACATTTCCACAACTTCTGCTTTCGTTGTTGCCGCTGCCGGAATTCCGGTTGCAAAGCACGGAAACCGCAGCATTTCCAGCCGAAGCGGAGCTGCCGATGTACTTGAAAACCTTGGTGCAAAAATGGATCTGACAGCCGAGCAGAACGAAACCGTTTTAAAGAAGACCGATATGTGCTTTATGTTCGCTCCGGTTTATCATTCTTCCATGCGTTACGCTGCTCCTGTCCGCAAAGAACTTGGCGTTCGTACCGTATTTAATATCTTAGGTCCTCTGTCCAATCCGGCGGCCGCCAAAATGCAGCTTCTCGGTGTTTACGACAAAGATCTTGCACCGGCTCTGGCTCAGGTTCTTTCCAATCTTGGTGTTACCCGCGGCGTGGCTGTCTGCGGCGATGACGGACTGGATGAGATTACCCTGACCGGTAAAACTTACGTCAATGAAATCCGAAATGGTGAAATCATTTCTTATACGATTACCCCGGAACAGTTCGGTTTAAAGAGCTGCGATCTTTCCGAACTGATCGGTGGCACACCAAAAGAAAACGCTGAAATTACCCGCCGTATTCTGACCGGTGAGGAAACTGGACCAAAGCGTGACGTCATCCTGATGAATGCCGGCATGAGCCTCTATCTTGGCATCGACGGCATCACCCTTGCAGAAGGTATTGAAAAAGCAAAAGAAATGATCGACAGCGGAAAAGCTTACGCAAAACTTCAGGAATTTGTCAAAGCTACACAGGAGGCTTAATTTATGATTTTGGAACAGATTGCGGCAGATACCAGACTTCGCCTGATCGAGGAAAAGAAGCTGGTTTCCCCGGAAGAAATGAAAGAAAAAGCTCTCGCTCTTGCAGCAGATGAGACTTTTCCATTTGAAAAAATGTTGAAAGAACCTGGTATTCATTATATTTGTGAAGTCAAAAAAGCTTCTCCATCCAAAGGTCTGATTGCAGAAGATTTTCCATATCTGCAGATTGCAAAAGAATACGAAGCAGCCGGTGCAGATGCCATCTCCTGCCTGACAGAGCCGAAATATTTTCTCGGAAAGAAAGAATATTTAAAAGCGATCACAGATGAAGTTTCCATCCCGGTTCTGCGAAAAGATTTTACCGTAGACGAATATCAGATTTACGAAGCGAAAACACTCGGTGCAGGCGTTGTTCTTCTGATCTGTGCACTGCTTGATACCGAAACGATCCGCTCTTATATCGAAATCTGCGACCGACTCGGTTTATCTGCACTCGTTGAAGTCCACGATGAGGCAGAAATGGATTCTGCAATCAAAGCCGGTGCCAGAGTGATCGGTGTAAACAACCGAAACTTAAAAGATTTCACGGTAGATATCTCCAACAGCACCCGCCTGAGAAGTCTTGCTCCGGAAAATGCACTTTTCGTGGCAGAAAGCGGGATCAAAACAGCGGAAGATATTCAGGTATTAAAAGATGCCGGTGTAAATGGTGTGCTGATCGGTGAAACACTGATGCGAAGTCCCGAAAAAGCTGCCATGCTTGCAGCCCTCAATGGAGGAGCCTTATGACAAAGATCAAAATCTGCGGTCTGAAACGCACAGAAGATATTTCTTATGTCAATGAACTGCTTCCCGATTTTGCCGGATTTGTTTTCGCAAAAAGCAGCAGACAGGTCGATGCAAAAAAAGCAGCAGAATTAAAAAAACAGCTTTCGCCAAAGATCAAAGCAGTCGGTGTTTTCGTCAATGCCGAACCGGAATTTATCGCCAAATTATATCAAAAACAAATCATTGATCTTGCACAGCTGCACGGCGATGAAACCGCAGATTACATTCATAGATTAAAAAATTTATGCCCTTCCCTCCCGCTGATCAAAGCCGTTCGCGTACAAAGCACGAAGCAGATCCTGGAGGCAGAAAAGCTTCCATGCGATTATCTGCTGCTCGATACCTGGCAGAAGGATTCTTACGGCGGAAGCGGCAAAACATTTGACCGTTCCCTGATCCCACCGCTTGCGAAACCATGGTTTTTAGCTGGCGGACTGAATACAGAAAACATTGCAGAAAGTATTGCTCAGTGTCATCCGTTGGCCGTCGATGTGAGCAGTGCCGTTGAGACAAACAGTGTAAAAGACAAAGAAAAAATCAAAACATTCATTGATCATGTACGAAGATAAAACATTGTATTATATGATGCCAGGGTCAAAAGCCTGAAACCACGATGTGCTTGCACAGGAGTGGTT
>OGZH01000452.1_pt1 | contig 28814 bp, 26 predicted proteins | sample 1576741 | NCBI WGS metagenome assembly OGZH01 (sample SAMEA3541560, study PRJEB24748) | human gut metagenome | biome: human gut; feature: human-associated habitat; material: faeces | place: China | collected 2012 | reverse complement strand
ATATTGCTGATTTAATCATACTACATTCTGTCAAGCTGCAGTTCTCTAATACACCAGATGTAATCTTTGCATAGTCAAAATTACAACAGGTAAAAGAGGCAGAATGCATCTGTACCGATGTCAGATCTGCTTCCCGAAATTTAATATTATTAAATTCCATACCATCTATGTTATACCCAGCTAAATTCATTTTATAATCACTCCAAAGCTGTGCATACCCATCAATCCATGCCAGATGCTTGATATATTTTTCTTTAAATATTTCATCATTTAAAACTTTCATCGTTTACCCTCCTGAATATAAAATTATCTGCAGAACAAAATTACTTGTCCTGCAGATAAAAAATCTTTATATATGAGATTATTGTGCCTGCTGTCGCATCTTAATAGCGCAAAGTAGTAATCTTTGCTGCTTCATTACTTCTGCAGATCCGCAAAGAATATAACTCTTGATTTCCTCATCCGTTAAGCCATTTGCTATTCCCTCTGTCACTTCGTATAACTCGTCATTGGTCAAGTGAAAAGCCGGATGCGAAAGTAACTCAACAACACTCATACCGGCTATGTTAATCTTTTTCTCCTTTGTATCCTGTTCTTTATTAAATTCAACGATACGAAACAGCTCTGCAAGATCCGGATGCAGATTGACCATCGGCTGTTCCGGATCTAATTGAATCATATTTGGTGATCCATACGCTGCCGGAAATGTTTCAATTGTAAAAGCTCCCTTATTTCTCTCCTGAGAATTCATATACTCACCAAGACTTATAGATAACTTATAATCTGAAGAATCAAATGTCTGGTATTTCAGGTCAAGTACCGGCTTTTGTCCTCGCACAAGTACAATACAGTAATCTGTGTCAAGTTCTCTCACTTCATCAGGCAGCATCAGTTCTCGTCCCAGTACATCATCATTTGTTGATGATGAGCCACTGTTACCGCCATGACTTGCTCCATGACTCCGCTTCCATACGGTTTTTTTACCAAGATTTTCACTAATGTACTTAAATGTCGATGGTTCATTACCACCCAAATATATAAATACGTCACAATTACCTACAATGTTCTCCCAGCCATCTTCCTTATATATGCCCTTGATCTGTGCCATATTTTGAATGATAATAACTGCACTCATTAACCGTTTTCGCATGGTTGCAAGAACCTTTGGGAAGTTCTCTGGTAAAGCAATATTAGCAAATTCATCAAACCAGAATGTAACAGGTACCGGCAATTCTCCTCTGTAGACAAAATCTGCCTGAAAATAAAGCTCCTGAATCAGCATGGTATAAATCATTCCTGCGATACAATTAAAGGTCGTATCCGCATCAGGTATTACAAGAAAGAGGGCGGTTTTTACATTTTTCCGTCCATTAATTTCACCGGTTCCAACCGTCTTAAGGTCGAGATCATCACCCGAAAAGATGCGCCGAACATCCGGATTGTCTAATACACGAATATGTTCGTTTAATGATGATATAATCGACAAAACGGTATCATCTGCCCCCTTTGTCGCCTTTTTATATGCTTTATATGCCGGATGCTGCGTTCCGCCGTTTCTTTCATGCAAAGTATCATGCGCCAAACGTAACATGATCTCATCAAGTGGCGAATTTCCTTCCTCCACATCTGCCATCTCAACCAAATCCATGACCTGGTTAAAATCATTCTTCCATCCATACCGATCATGTTCTAACCAAACAAGCAAAACTACTGACTGTAATAGCGTTTTTGCCTGATTGTCAAAAAAAGGATCCTGATGGCTGTTCTCTCCTGCCTTTCTTGTATTCGCAAATAAAGCTTCACAAAATTTAAGAACATCAGTTTCATTGCGAAGATATAACATCGGATTAAATCTGTCGCTTTCCTGCATCATCCCCGAAATCAAATTTACAGATTTTACCAAATATCCTTTTTTCTTTAAAAGCTTGCCATTTGCACGGAGAAGTGATCCATCCGGATCGGTAATAACAAAACTACCCGGATATTTACTTGTGACAGATGCCTGATACAAATTTGGGCGGAGTAAAAACATACTTTTACCTGCTCCAGATCCACCAACAACAATGGCATTATTATTAATTCTCGTAAACCTTCCGTTCATAGAAATCCGAAGTTGGTTCGAATAGATTCTATTTTCATGTTCATTCTTTTTTGCTGCATATTTCTTATTGATCTTTTCAATACTGCCCCAATCTGCTACACCATACTCTTTACCGGTGATAAAATCTCTCTGTGATAAAGCATATAGCAAAACAAGGCTCAAAAATATTGCCAGGATTAAAAACGACCGCAATAGTATAGACCTATTATTCATAACCCGGTTCCAATTCCATGAAAATAAATTAAAGGATACATTATTCATTATATTATTTGTCTGATCTATAATGTTCAGCTTGGGATCCCAAGCTTCTGCAATCATAAATGCAACGTACAATGTAAACATGTAAAGCAATATATATACAATAATCGGAGTTTTTTTCTTCTGTACCGTTGCTGCTGTTACTTCTTTTTTCACTCTCTCACCTACTTTCTGCTCCGACTATGTGTATTCCTTGAAGTCTTTTTATTTATAGTTGATCTTGTTCTATTTTCAGCACGTTTTCGGACAGATTTATCGATTGCATCATAATGATTTCGTCGTAGATCTGACCCTTTCATATGCTGTACGACTGAATCATTGTTATCGTAAATCGGATAATCTTTATTTGGATCAAGCTTTGTAAGTATCGTATGATCCTGATGGATAAATTGTAGTTCGCTTTTAGGTATCCAGAGAAATCGGATATCTTCTCCCCAGGTTTTAGGAATTCTTGTTTTGATAGCCCGATCATTTTCTTCAAATATAAGACTTTCATCAATCGTAATATCCCGATCACTAATGCCAAGATTCTGATATGTTCCCATTTCTGCAGCATAACTTCTGGACCGATCTGGCTGTAGCATCGATTGATCCGACTGTCTTTCTACATAATGTTCCTGTTTTAAGGTTGGTGAACTTGGTTGTGTATGAATTTGAACCGGTTCGATCGGTCGCTCCACATTCTCGTATGGTGTGTTAACAAACAGATCTGCCATTTTTACATTCTGCTGCTGCAGTGCCACTCTGCGTTCTTCATATATCTTCTTTTGCTCTATTGCTCTGTCTGTTAGTTCCTCTCCGGTCAGCGTAGCCAGTGGCTTTTGCATTATACTTTGACTTTTTCCATCGACCTGCTTTGTATAGGCTGCTTCCTCGACTACATGAAATTGTTCTGCAGATGGAAATATCACACTAAGCTGATTTAAGTTTTGATCTGCATATAGCATGTCAAGTGGGATATTTACAAATGCATCCGTTCCTTGGTACTGTATCCGAATTTTAGCTGCATACTCATTAATTTCTGCGAGCTGTCTCGTATCAAGTGCAATCATGCGGTCTTTTCCGGTGTCGATGTCTATGTTGCTTCCTTTTTTAGCAACCTCAATCATTGCAGTATCCGGAATATAATCAAAATGCTCCGTTAAAAATTCTGCCAGATTCTGCTTACTTAACTGATTCTCTTTTAAATATGCATCGATCTTATCATAATCCATATCTGTCACTGCTATTGATACCTGATTATCGTAATCCATTAATATACTATGATCGATTTGTCCATTTTCAGCAAAGACCGCAAACTGTGCATAGAACTCTGCCGGAATAGTAAATACAGACATATATTCACTTTTCTGTTTCAAGTCTGAAAAACTCTTTACCCGATCAGAACTATATGCTCTCTCCACCTGCCTACGAGCATCTTTCGACATCTCCTGCTCCATTTCTATAAAATCAGCCTCGGTAGCATTTTCCATATAATTGTCCCAACTATACGCCCTTGCATTTGGCGCATACTTACGAATAAATACCCCAAATACGGTTGCCTGATCTTCATTATATGCAATCTCCTTAAATCCATCTCCTTTATTACAGTCATACAGGAAAGAATATGTTAAATTGTTGTCTTTACAGAACTGGACAAAATCTTCTTCAATTCTTTCATCGATCTGCATTAATAATGTCTCATTTCCCATTTCTGCACTATATTTCAACATTTTATCCAAGCGCATTTCCCCAGGGTGCAATTGTTCCGGCTGCTTTCTGCCACGTTCAATCTGACTGATAATCAGTTTTGCAAGTCTGCACAACTGTTCTAATGACCATCCGACAAAATTACCGGTAAGCCTTAATGCTGTATCTATTCCTCTGATGCTTACCTCCATGAATTGTGCAGCTTCACCAACTCCTGTTATTTCCATAATGTCACCTTCTTTTCTTATCTGCTAAATTTATTTTCTCGTTTCTCATGTAACTTTTCTTGTTGTTGCTTTATTTTTGCTTTTACCTCTGCCTTGAAATCCTGGTTCAAAAGTTTGTATGATCCCGATGCCCTTTTATCCGAAAGATCAATCCCGGAACAAATTATCGCATCCGAAAATTGCATACTAAAATGTTCTTTACTACTCTGATCCGGACGGATGTCATAGCGTTCCAAATGATTGATCCCATTTCCGTAGTATCTTTGATAAATAGATGCTATTTTATATCGAAACTCACTCGTTCCATACGAAAAAGGATCTGGTTCTACCGGCACAAGATTTCTCAATGATTCTGGTATGCTCCTGCCATATTGAATTCGATCCATCATGTCAAGATAGGATTGTGGCTCTAACTGATTTTCAAATATATGTAAATAATACGGTTCTCCATGATGCTTTAAGCTAAGATAAGCCGCATTTGTAAATGCTTTCATATAGTCTTTTGATATCACATTAAAATGCGCCCTTTCTGCAGATGGAAATGTTAGAAATACCCCGGTATCATCGAATCCGTTTTGAATCATACTGATATTATTTATTTGAAAACGTCCATCAATAATGATGGTTGTGTCTCCGATTATGTTTTTACTCTTTTTGCTATTTGTTATAATCTCATACATGGCATACACCAAAAAGGCAGCCTATTTGGCTGCCTTTCCTTTCTATCTTGTTCTTCCCGGCATTTTAACCGGTTCCCTTTTTTGATCTTTGATCTGATCAGGAGAGTTACTTACAATTGATAATTCTCTCGCCTTATTGTCATATTTATATACCTGATTAGATAATCGATCCGATTCTTTTACTGCTGTCTTGTTTACTTCACAGACTATTTCTGCAAGCTGATCTATAAATCCTGCGGACGTATCTGTCTCCGGCAACACGAGCATCTCATGTATACTCGATGGAATAACATACAGATCACAGCCATATGTGTCAGCTATTTGCTGTAGATTTTCTTCATACAACACCGCTGTTGCGCCACTAATCTGCTGATTATTTGTTACAACATATAAGTTATTGTCTTCCAGCACTTCATCGATCATCGCATCCGAATAATTATCACTTTCCATCAGTGCTCGTAATATATCATTCATTGGACAAACCACAGATGGAAACAACCGTTCTGTATTTTCATATGCAATAGCATATAAATCCGGCTCTGTTAAATTATACCTTGCAGCAAGACCTGAATTAATACGTGTTGACATCATTCCAACATCATTCCTGCTTACTAAAATCCGGTAAGTAATCGCCAAATCCTGAAACTCCCGGTGCGGGCTATCTGCTAACAATTCTGCATTATCCGCTGCATTTATTAATGTCATATAGATACGATCTGTCGGTACTTGATCAAATAAACTGATGTCCATATCAGCAGATTTTGTTTTTTCTACATATAATTCTGCAGTCCGCTGCATCACATCATCCAGATCATTACAACTTCTGTAATCACGGTACATATCCTGTATATAAACCGTTGGAGCAATCGCCTGATCAGGTCTCCGAAATGATATTCCATCCAGTATTTCATTTGTCCGATATACTGTATGTACGTTCATTTCATAATTTCTGTATTCTTCCGGAAAATACTCCGAAAATTTTTCTGTAACAACATCTTTAAATTCATCGTAATTTAACATCTTTTCTCCTCCTAAATTTCATAATTTGGCATTCAATACCTGCATTTCTCACCTCCGTATTGGTATTCCCGCCTATTTTTTCATAAAAAAAAGAAGCATATAATTTATATCCTTCTGCTTGTGCCGTTACCGGCTTTTTATTTATTTTGTTATTATAATCTTATCACAGGCTTTTTCGTGTGACTGTTTTTTTTGCTTTTTTTGTTTTTTCTTCCTGCTTTAGTTTTTGCTGCATTCTTTGACAGATCTGTTTTTCAATATACAGATGTTTTTTATAGTCCTGGATCGTATTTAAGCAACGATCCGTCAGTTTCCCAAATCGATATAACGATACAAGATTATATCCATGATCTTTAAGATCATAATATATTTCAATAGCCCTGTCATGCTCCGCTTTATATTTCTGATTGTCCGCTTTATAACTTTTATAATACGGATACAACTTCGATAACTCAGTAAGATTATCCAAAGCAATATACCTTGCCTCATAGCTGATATATATTCTTTTCTTCATATTCGATAGTTCAGTCTCTGCAACCTGCAGGTAGTCCATATACTGATCTAACTTCTTTTGATCCTGCAATCCGTTCTTACTGATAAAAGATTTTACATCAAATAACCGAATGCCGGATGCTGCCACATACTTATAATAATCTCCCATATCTGTAAAAAGCCGGTGCATGTATTCCTGTCTGTTATCTTGTTGAAAAGTGCCGGCAATCATCTTCATAAGATTTGCTTTCGTATAGGTCTGTTTGTCTGGTGTAAAATTTACCAACCGGGCAGCTTTTTTTCGTCCCGGAGCCAAGATTGTAATATATTTATGTTTCGGATCATCATTGATCAGATGTCCTTTTTCCTGCATGAGTATCTTAAATTTCTCATAACTATCTGCTTTACTAATACACTCATCTACATCCCTGAGTATCATATCATTCGTATAGGTTCCGGTCTGTTTTACCCTTTTCGAATAATCATATTTATACTTATATGTTTTTTCATCCTCTACTTCCAAATTGAACCGTGATAATTGATACTTTTCGCATAGTTCATTGATTACCGGCATAAGATATCTTCTCCAATCACCATTCTCATACCGGTATTTTCGCCCTTCGATCAGATCAATAGAATTAAATACAATATGACTGTGAAGATGCTCTGTATTTGTATGTACGGAATATGCTACCTGATATTCTGGAAAACACCGCTCAATAAATTCTTTTGTGATCTGCATACAAAGATCAGGTGTGAGATGATCGGAAGCTGGGAATGCCAGTTTATAGTGATATCCCTGTACGCCCCATTCTTTTCCAAATGCCTCCTTTATATCCATCATTTGTCTGTACACTTGCTTTGTCAGGCGTGATGCATCTGTAAGATCTTCTGGTAAAGACAGATTATATCCTGATACATATTTGCTTTCTGTTTTTTCAGGATTGTAAATGTAATCAATTCCACGGAGCAAGCCGGCTGATTTTTTACCGGATCTTGCCTGTCTGATAGCACCTAATCTTAGATATGCCATAGTTTCATTCTCCTTTATAAAATACCAGTGTAATTTTCTGCAAATCATCCCGCATGGAAGCTACATCCAAAAGAGCATCTGAAAGACGTTCCATATCTGCCTGTCCGAAATCCATTGCATTCATTTTTCGGGCAATCTGATTGATATTGGTTCCAATGCCTATCAGTTGCCTTTTTGCCGATGCTATATCAGCAGCTTTTACACCAACAGAAGTCATATAGTCCTGATGAATCAATTCACGGATATATGCGCTCTCATTTTTTTTCTTACCTGCTCGGCTCAAATTAAGCTGCAGCAGCCGGTTTGTATCAGCATCAAACCGATATGATTTTTTTATTGTTTTTTTCATGATTTCCTCCTTACAGTCAGTTATTTTTGTTTATAGACACTTTTTTGTCCATGGACACGTTATGGACACTTTGCAGACACTTTTATGGACACGTTATAGACACTTTTTTGTCCATGGACACGTTATGGACACTTTGTAGACATTTTGCAGACACTTTGTAGACACTTTTTTGTCCATGGACACGTTATAGACACTTTGTAGACATTTTGCAGACACTTTTTTCTTATCTGCTACCTTTTCACTTTGTTCAAAGATAGCAAGTCACGCATTTTGTCCATACAAAACGCCAACTTGTTAGGGGAGCACCCCTAATACCCCCGGCACATATCTATACCGTATAATATTGGCTGCCGCCAAGAATAGGCAGGCACATCCAAAAAGGGCATTTGGAATGCTCCCCTTATAAAATTGCAACAAAAAACCACGAACATTGTTCGTGGCATTTTACTGTATCCATTTTCTGTTTCTATATATTTTTGACATTTTCTTTTGAGCGTGATAATATACTTATAGAAAAGGTGTTACCGATAGACGGTTGACCCGATAACTTTTAGCCGAAATAGCCGCTCAGTTTACCAGACCGGGGCGGCTATTTCTGTGTTGTATTATCCTTACCAAAGGAATATCCTAATCCAAAGCAGGTTAAGCCGAAGCTTACTACTGCAATAAAATCAACAATACTCATTGGCTTAGCCCTCCTTTCCTCAAGATTCCCAAATGGGTTTCTATGTAATCGGAGGGTCACAGTCCCTCCGTAGAAGGGCAACCGCCTACCGTGTTATGATAACACCCAAGTGTTATTATAGCATCTGTACTATTTCCATGCAATGAAGTCTTTATAAACAGTTTCTATCAGCCGTTAAGAAAGAACTGGATTTATCGTGAGCATCTTGTTGCTGAATGATCTCCATCTCTTGCTCCATATCCCCATCATTCAGGCTCCGATCGAACAAGGCTCCTTCTGCCTGTAAAAACAGATTCATCTCATCTATTAAATTCTTCATCAGCACCTCCGACATACTTGTTTTGATTGTTTGGGAAGCCGTTGCTGCTTTACAGCAAGCAGATAGTCATTTACATCCTTTGTTCCTGCATACCACATTTTGACATTAATTTCATCATGATTGATCTCATACCCATGATCTGCAAATTCACGTTCATATCTTCTTGCTGCTTCCCGCCCTTTTTTGTCATTATCCAGAATAAATAAGAGCCTTTTCACCTCTGGATACTCCGCTAAATAAGTATACACTGGGGATTGTGCAAGCATTCCAAGTGCAAGAAGGTGGTCCGGTGATTCTTTATATAATGTCTTATAGGAAAGCAGATCAATAGGAGCTTCAAATACAACTAGCCGATCACTGGTTCCTTCGATATTGAAACCATAATCTTTATTTGATCCTTCAACATCTCCACGAAACTGCTTTCCGGTAATTGTTCCACGGATAAAGGCATGCTGAATAAACCCCTTTCTGTCTCCTGCCAGAAATACAGCATTATGATGATTCGCTTCTTCATAAATTCGATGTTCATGCATCAGCTTTGCTATTAATTCGCTGTCAATCCCTCTTGTTTGATTTAAATAAGCAAATACCCTACGATAGTCCTTATTAATTGGCGGTAGCCGAAATGGTTTTGATTCCGGTTTCGATTGGTATTTATTCATTTGTTGATGCGATCCAGACAAATACTTTGACAATTCTCTGATTGCTTCTGGAAATGTTTTATATTCATACTCCATTACAAGATCGATCACCGATCCACTCTTTCCGGTATAAAAATTATGATATGTATTGGTTTCTAGGAAAATAACCATTCCGGGAATCTCTCTGCATTCCAAATGAGATCCACGCCTTTTAAACGTAAATCCCATTTCTTCTGCAATCATCTGGATATCGATCTGCTTAATGGCTGCTGTCTCCGCTTTTAACTCTGAATATGGTCTGTACATGGTACAACCCTCCTTAAAAGAAAATGCTGCATAAACTTTATGCAGCATTCTCAAAATATTAGTTCTTTCATAACTCGGTTCCATGAATACGAAGTGATCTGCCCTTTCTGTAATTCCAGATCATCCTTCTTCTTTAGATATATAAAATCAACAATATTGTCGGTAAGAAGAATTTTATTTGCCTGGCGTTCTGACAGCTTGGGAAGCATCTCATACAACCGATCGTAGATTGCAGTTTTTAATACAATTTCATACGACTTCGATATCAGATCTGCTCTTGAATTGAGCAGGAGATAAGATAAGAACTGTTCTTTCTCAAAATCAATTTTTTCTTTAACAGTCAACTCCTAAACACCTCCTTCTGCACCTGGTACATAATAGATTTCCAGATAATTCATCTTTCCATTAACGATCGTAAAACCTGCAGCATAACTTTTCGTTCCGGACGATGTTGTGATGTTAAAACAAGCTTTACGATCTGCATAAGAACACATCTCCGGTATTTCAGTAATGGAAATGATCCCTGAAAGATCTGCAGAATCAAAAGAAGCCAGGCACGCTTTTGTAACAGGTGTCTGACTATTTGTTTGACCAGATATGATCTGTTTAATTGTTTCAATATAATTATCCTCAGAAAGTGTAATACTCTCTGATTCGCTCTCCGAATTGTCCTGCTCCGTACTCATTTCCGATACACTTTCCGTTGTAACATCCGTATTTAATTCTGTTGATACCGGTTCCGTTTGATTCTGCTTCTTCCGGTTTAAAGTCATACAGATAAGACAGACCAGAATGATAATACCAACTGATGCATACAGTATTAATAATTTCTTTTTCATAAACTACTCCTATTCTTTATAAATTACATGAAATGTATCTGTTCCTGTATCATTTACAACTGTATCCTCCGTTATATAGCAAAGGGTTCCCCCTGCAGGATTCATACACAGGATAGTTCCATTTTCAGAATATCCCATAAGTACAATATAATGTGTATTACTTGTAACATAATTACCATTACACCATCTCGCTCGGTTGGACAGTAATACAATTACGCTTTTACCGGCATTTAAAGCATCCCGAAGCTGCTCTCGACTTTTAGGGACAATGGTTGTATAAGTAAGCCCATATTGATTACAAAGTCCTGATATCATCGAAGAAGATACCAATACAATACTACATCGGCTTCCGGATGCACCGTTTAATGCATAGTTTAATACAGTCTCTGGCGTAATATCTGTTCGATCCGTCCATTTACATAGGACACTTGCAATAGCTGTAAGTCCACATCCAGAACCGGCAATTGTTCGTACTCGTCCATCTGAACCTACACCCATAGCATTTGAATAGTCACCTTGATTGAAAAAAACATAGCCATTTATAATTTCCGCTTCTGAACGATTTGAAACTGTAGTCGTATTGCTTTCAATCGCAGTTGTTTCTTCCAGTCTGTAAGTATCTCCGCTTTCCTGTGCCACAAATACAACAAGTAAAACAACCGCAACTTGAACTACAAATGGAAAGAATAATAATAAAACTAAGAATTCTTTTTTTAAAAATTCTTTTATAATCTTCCAAAGATATCTACCGATGGAACGTATTGTTTTTGTTACGACTTTTGTGGTGGTCTTAATCGTCGCATTATATGCCATCTTATCTACTTCCATGTTGATGACTTGTTCCTTTATCTGCTCCGCACGGCTAAGTTTCTGAGATACTTCGCTTGGTACTGTTAAAATCCGACTGGTAGTCGTTATTGCTATTTTTGCAGAACTCTTTACTGCCGATAATGCATGTCCTAACAGATCTCCTCCGTTTTCTGCCTGTTCTTCTGCAGCAGATGAAACAGCCTCTTTCTGTGCTTCTTTCTGTGCCTCCTTTTGTGCTTCCTTTCTTGCATCTTTTTGGGTTGCAGATAATCCGGTAAGCTTTCCTCGTGCTGTCGTTCCGGATGATTGCGACTGTTGCGATGTTGCCGTTATATGCTGTTCCGGCTGCTTTGTCTGTTCTTCAAAAGATAGATTCTCAGCCTGTCCCGGCTGGTCGTTTCCTAGCTGCCGGTTCATTTCCTTTCGCATATCTGCAGATCCACTCACCCGCTTTTGGAAACGACCTGCTGCATACTGTCGACTTTGCTTTTTTGAATCTGTATCTTTCTCCTTCTTTTCCGATGATAAAGAAACAAAAGGGGAATAGGGTTCATCTGCCTTGAAATCCGGTTCATTCTTTTTCCTTTGCTGATACCGTTCCGCCCTAGCATTTCTTTGGTAGTCCGTATCCAAACCGGTCAGACTATTGTTTGCTTCTCCTTCATCTATAAAACACTTATCTGAACCATTATACTGTTGATCGGTATCGGATTGATACGTCGGATTTGGTTCGGTATGTTTCGCAGGGGAAGTAAGATAATGCTGTTCTGCCTGGCGGTATCTCTCCTTTTGTAAACGGTCAGCCAATATGTGCTTTTGTTCTTCTAACATAACATCACCTATCTTTTATGAATCTCATGGAAATCCGTATTGATCATGCTATAAAGTTCAGTATCTTTTTTAAGAGAAAGGTCAAACGGAACGGTTGCAGTTCCAACCTTTAAGATTCCTTTACCCGGTTCTGATTTTTCAAAAATATAGGAAAGCTCCGACTGGCTTAATCCGAGATTTTCGGCTAACTGATTTCTCGCAGCATCCTTCTGTTTCATGATCATCATAAACTCTGAATTTTCAAGTAACTCTCTGGTTCGGTAATTATCAAGCAACTGGGTTATTGTTTGTGCCATTCCGGTTATGATACATCCCATAGACCGAAACAGCATCCAGATGGAATTAATAAATTCAACCTGTTGTGGTGTAATAAGGATCTGTGGTAATTCATCTAAGTACAGATAGGTTGCACGTCCAATACTATAGTTATAAAAAACTTGCTCCTTGATGCTTTCGATCATAACAAGCATTGCCAGATTTCGAAGCTTGGAGCCTATATTTTTTAAACCATATACTGTAACCCTGCCAGAATTATCTATCTGCTCCTTTTCAGCAAATATGTTCAAAGAACCTTCCACAAATATCCGAAGATATCTCCGGACATCTTCTGCAGCTTTTGTGTTCTGAAACGCAAGACAGTTATATATATCATGTAAACAAATGGTTCCTGAAATAGATGTGTATGCTGTCTGAACTGCCTGATCGATCGCTGTCGTTTCATCATGCGTTAATTCATCTTGCTTTGCAGTTTCAATCAGAGAGAATGCAAAATCTGTTTTTTCACCAATTACCTCTAAGCGTTTTCCATTGTCAAAATAGGCAAATGGATTAAAATGTACATCTGCTTGGGGTGATATATCATAAAACCGTCCACCGGTTCGTCTTGCAAACTCTTCATAATCATTTTTGGGAGATACAACTATGATATCTGCATCCGATCCCAGATAATTTTCAAGCATCATAACCGATGCTGCAGCCGTCTTACCAGCGCCGGTAACACCAAGCAACCAGCCATGCGGATTGATTAATAACCGTCTGTCTACTCGGATAATCGACTTTGTTTTATCATTATGTCCAAGGAATAATTCACCCGGCTGAAAGATCTCCTGCATCTTGAATGGAAAAAAAGATGCCACCGCTTTCGTCTGCATATTTCTTCCATTCGCTACATTCTTGACTCCGATCGGCAATATCGTATTAAATGCTTCCCGCTGCTTCATATAACTATAGTCAATATCCATCCCAACACCGGTAGCTGTATTGATCACTTTGCTGCACCGATTTCTTAACTCTTCCAAGTTATCTGCAAAAACAACAAAATTGCACATCACATAATACTGGTGCTGTTCGTTTTCTTCAAAATCATTTAACTGACGTTTTAAATTCTTTTTGTCTATCTGAATCGTTGTTGATAATTCTGAATGAAAATCCATCTTATCGACACGACTGTTGTTCTGATGCCGAACCAGTCTTGCTATCTTACTATCCTTTTTTTCTAATAGTCTTTTCGTCTCAGACTGCGGTATCGGCATTACATCAAGGGATGCGATCATAGGTAGATTAAGATCCATAACCTTTGATAAGAATCGGTCTGATAATCTGGTTTGTTCCGTTCTTGGAAACCTGACATACAAACAGGAACCATATTTTTCTTTACCATGATTTTTAAATATAAAATAATCATCATGTGTAAAATCCATCTTACCTGGTACGATATAATCAAGAAAATCCACATGATTCTCAATAGCCGATTTAAAATCAAAGGTTATATAATTTTCATCTGCACTGTTATAGGCATCATGAAGGATCTGCAATCTTTGGGTTGCATCAAGCGGAACCAGATCCGATCCTATACTTTGATATCCTTTCTCAATATCAATCGCATTAAAATAAGCTTCTGCAGCCTGATAAGTATCTGCTTCTTTTCGGACTGTCAGATACATCTCCTGCTTAATTCCATTCTGCTCTCCACATATTCTGCACAGGATCTCCTGATTCAGATCATCACAAAGTTGATCCGTAGCATCCCCTTTTTTCTCAAATAAGAGATTATCCCGGTACTCTTGCATATTCCGTACCCGATTATTGATCGTAATCTTATAAGGTACTCTCTGAGCATTTAAGTTCTGACACCACTTTTCAAGCTTTGCTATCTTTTCATTATCCGATAAGATATCATAATTAATATCAGCTATCTGAAATGATTTTGAATATATATTTCCTAAGCCAAATATACCGGTGTCGGAAATGCTTCCTACTTCGATCAAGTCATTTACACACTTTGGGGTTTTTACCCGGAAACTGTCGCATCGTTTATAAACTTTCCATTCATCCATGAATGATCATCCCCCTTTCCGTTGTTTCTCTCTTCTCATAAATGTATACTTTCATATATCTTTTTTGTTTTATAATCTCGAGCAGATTCAAACCATTCCTTTTATAAAATGCAAGCACCCCAGGTAATGTCATAATCCCCATTGCTATCATTCCATTTAATGTTGCATCTACTTTTCCATATAACAGAATGGTAATAATTCCACTAAGCAGAAGAGATGCTGCAAGGCATATATACTGCCACATCTTCGTTCCCGGAAATAATTCCCGATTAACAATTGTCTGTATATCTTCTATCATGTCTAATTCCATTAATATCCTCCTATAATCTTCGCTGATAAGCCTTCTATACCCTTAATGCAGCTTGCAGCTACAACACATGGAAACACAATACGCAGCAATATCGTAAGAATTCCCAACCAGGATAATTCACCATATATCACCAGTGTTGCCGGATAATTCTGTCGATCTGCCGAAGCAGTCATGATCCGGAACTGGGACCCTGATATATCATGCCCATCAAATGTCATAACCGCATTATTGTATTTCTTTAATCCAATTGTGCCGAAAACAGATGAAATACCCGAATTAATTCCATTAAACACATTATCTGAATCCGTCTGTGTAACCACTTCTTTATTACGGTTATAATTAATCACCGATAATACTTCATCCGACAACTCATCCCAACTTACAGCATCATCAAACTGGGATGTTCCGATCGGCAGCCTTCCATATTCCCTTGAATAATACAAAACATTCAGTTCAGATGAATTACGAACGGTTATTGTTACCTGGGTATCATCAAGATCTGCCGGAAAGAGCTCCTGCATTGTTGTACCGGAATGAATAAGGATAAATGAAAAAGCGAGTGCTGATGTTATTAATACTGCTTCCAACGAGGTCTTAAGTATACTTTTTACATATCCTTGAAATATCTCATGTCCTTTCCAGTCTGGCATTGGAAAGGTTGCAATGGAGAATGGCGCAAACGGAATCAGCATAAAAATAGTAAATATACGCTGATACACCGCTACAACAATCACAACTCCACATACAACAATTACCAGTGCTCCAAACAGATAAAGAAGAAATGTAAATAATGCTTTCATACCGGATACTCCGGTTGCAAGTCTATGAAATGAAATATCATCAAGTGTCAATGGATCTGCAAAATCTGCACTTGTTCCACTGACAAGTCGATATATACCATTTGATATTTCGACCCCTGCATTTAATATTGCTTTTACGATCGTAAGCGCATTATTTACAAGAACAACACCTAGATTCAGTCGTATTACAGACTTTCCAAATGTCCAGATATCCATTTGTTGCTGTAATGCCTCATCCATGACCCGATACAAAAATGCAAATAATATAATGGACGTACCAACAATTCCAAACACCTTTGAAATCAGATCAATTACAGTCCAAAAATCTGTAAATCCAACCGAATCGACCGGACGCTGAATCACCTTAAGACCGACATTAACAAAATTCTGATATAGGGAAAGTGCCGAGTTTACCAACTCGGCACACCAGCTTCCTGTATCATGAAAGATATCCGACACCTCACTGCCAACATTCGATACAGTATCCCAGATATCAGAAAGGGAAAACAGAGGCATATGATTTGATATATACATATTTACCCCTCCCACCTTAGATGGTTATCCCTGCAAGGCTCAAAAATAGTTTAAGAAAAATCAAAATGATTCCAACCAACATCATAAAAATCCCCTGTATAGTAGAATTTAAATCCCTGCCCTGAATGCCGGGTATAAACTCTGTAATTAATCCTTTCAAGAATATAAATACACCAATAACGGCTGCTACAACTACGATTACATTGTTAATGATCCTGACGGGTCTGGTTACCGGTTCTGCAAGTTCATTTGCGGCATCCTGTACCGATTCTGTTGTAGATGATGCCAAAACAGGAAGTTTCGGAAGCATCGCCAGGATTGCACCAATAATGATGTATGCAATTCGATATAATTTTCTACTTATTCTCTTTTTTTCCATAGATAAATTTCTCCTTTTTTCTTTTCTTATCTGCTGGCATAAAAATAGGCAGCTACATCATCCGGCCAGATCTATTGATCTGACAAATGATGCAGTTGCCTGTTTTTTCTGCCTATTTATTTGTTCTTTGTTGTTAAATTTTTATTTATTTCTTCCGCTTCTTTCGCCATACGAATACACCGGTTACAAATGCTGCAGCCATCAGTACAGCTACCGGGATCAGTCGGAAACTGTCTCCAGTCTTAGGTGTGTCCGGCTTACTGTTCGTGATGATAAATGCTGTAATATTGCTGTCAGCATCCTTTGTCACAGTCTTTGTATAACCCTCCGGAACACTAATCTCATCTACGGTATAGATGATCGTTATGCCATTTTCCTGTAGTGCAAGGTCTGTCCATGTATATGTCCAGTTCATGCTCTTATCAAGCGTTACCGGCTCTCCAACGGCTTCTAATTCACCGGCTACAGTCTTATAAAGCTGCACTCTTATACTGCCCGGCCGCTTCTGGTACTTGTCGTTAGAATCCTTCCAGACCTTCGTTACCTTTACTGCAGTTGTTTCCGGCGTATGGGTATTAGTGATCGTAAAGGCTGTACCCTTGCTTGTCACGGTCTTAATGTATCCATCCGGTACTTCTACTTCATCTACTGTGTATACGATATCTTCACCGTCTTTCTGTTTATCAAGATCCTTCCAGGTATATTTCCAACCATTGTTCTCGGAAAGCTCTACCGTTCTGCCAGATGCTTTACCATCTGCATAAAGCTGTACCTTAATTGCAGCCGGGCGGATGCCATCCTGATCGTTGTTATCATCCCAAACCTTTTCTACAGAAATCTTTGTAACGTCCGGAACATGGGTATTGGTAATTATAAATTTTGTTTCCTTGTTTGTGACTTCTTTTTCATATCCTGCCGGTATCTCTACTTCATCCACAGCATAAATAATATCCTCATTATTTTCCATAGTTGGAAGTCCTTCCCAAGTATAACTCCAGTTATTTTTTTCTGAAAGTTCTACAGCATCATAAACCTTTGTATTTCCATTTTTATAAAGCTGTACTTTGATTGATTCCGGCCTGATTCCATCCGCATTATCCGCATCATTCCATATTTTTTTTACAGATATCTTTGTAATTTTTGGAACAGAAAGGGTCTGAGATTTTGAAGTCAGATCATCATGCTTGACTAATCTTCCGGTATGTGTCTTTACTACACCTGTTTCATCTACCGTTCCATCTTCATTTATCGTAAGGTCAGTATCGTCCGAACCTTCAAATAAATATTCAGCAACAACAACATTCTTGCCATCAAGTCCGGTGGTATCAAGTACAAGTGGTGTTCGTACTTCAGCACTGACATATCCTGTATCGTCAGAATCGGTTGTGAACACTTTATGTCCAAGAGAATATGTTCCGTCTGGCTGCTTATATGCCTTACCTGTCTCAGGATCTTTTATAACACCCTTCATTGTATAGGTCTTTCCAGCTTCTAAGAAATGATAATCACTAATATCCTCTACATCTACCTTCTCATTTGCCGGAATAATGTTATCCTGTGTTTTAACCCCTAATGCTCTTGTTCCGATATATGGCTCCGGGATATTGGTTACAGTTCCAAGATCATATAACTGGTATCCATCTGTATAATCAGCTTCTTTTGTAAGATCTACCGTGATCGGTGTGATCAGACGATATTCTGTATTGGTATCGGTTGCGATTTCGGTGATTTCATAAGTATCAAACGGTAATGCTCCGAGTGAATCATCGATCTTCTTTTCTCCATCGTCATTGCCGTAGAACCATGTGCCGGATATCGTCTTATTATCTTTATCCGCTGCATTGGTATTCTCGGAATGCTTGATCTTTGATGTGTCGATCATACCGTCTGCATCTGTCACAACTACATGGCTTTCACCGGTTGTCTTTGATGTGATTCTAAATGCAATACCGGAAAGTGGCTTATCTGTATCAAGTGCTACCTTCTTAAACTTAATATCTCCACGGAGAGATACTTCCTCTTTGATAATTGCATTATCTCCAAGATAGGAAGATAAAGAATGCGCATCTTTTATTGCTACAAATATCACACCATCATCATTCGATATACATTCTCCTGTATCTATATTTTTGAAAAATCTACCGGCAAGTGTATATCCGGCAGGTGCTTTTGTTTCTTCGATCGTAATTGCTCCGAGCGGAATAACCGAAACACCATATTCAAAATATAAGTCACTACTTTTTTCTTTTACCAGATATTTATCTGCTTGAGTTGTACGAATTGCTCCATTTTCATCTGTTCTGTATACCCATGTTCTAGTAGGTGTCTTTCCTTTTAACTGCTCATATTTTGTTACTGCATTTGCACCTGTTACCGGTACATCATAGTATTTAACCGTAAACTCAGCACCGGCAAGGGAAGCTGATCCAGTTGCATCACCTGATGTACTATCTTTCTTTTCGAGATAAATCTCTAATGGGTCATTCTTCAAAGGTTCCGTTGATGTAACTGTCTGCTCCATGTTATCTGCTGTAAAATGCAGATAGTAAGCATTTGAATCAAGATCACAACCTGCAGAAGATTTTGTTTCTTTGATATACACCCATGAGCCAATTGGCAAACCGACTAACTTATATGCACGTCCATTCTGTACGTCTGCAAGCGCATAATACTTATTCTTGTTATAGTCTGATACATAACCATTACCATCTGCATCCGTAGTAAATGTACAAATATAGTCACTGGTTGATTCTACTCCATTGCCGGATGTAATATATGCCTTATATTCTGCTCCGTCTAAGCTGTAGTTACAAAGCTTATTCATCGGTGTCTTATCAAACTGCTTTTGAAGCTTTAAGCCGGAACGGATATCTGACATCTTGAAATTAAGTGTCTTATTACTTGATGTTGCCTCTAAGTATACCGGAGCTGCTACAGAAAAACCTCTTTCCTGTGCTGTAGCTGCATCCTCAACTAAACAGTACCAGCCATATGGAAGATTAGTGAAGTAGGCTGCATTTGAGCCTGTACCTACTGCCACACCTAATTTTTTATATTTTGATTTTATACTATCAGCATCAGGCTCTAAACTGGTTCCATTGTGTACAAAAGTACCTACTAGATTTGCATCAACATAAGTATCATTATTTCCACTCACCTTGTACAAGTTGAACTCAACACCCTTTAATTCACTAGAGTTACCGGCATAAGACTTCGTTGCCATTGCTTTTGCAGTATCAATATCATCCGAGGTTGTTTCCTCGATATTCTTCTCAACCGATGAACCAACCGGTATCGTGAAATCATGATACTCAGTATCCTGTAAAAATCCAGTTACTTCAACATTCTGTCCTGAAATCTTATTAATAGCTTCTGTGAATGATCCGGATGCATCATTGTAATAGTATGCTACTGTATTATCCGTACTATCAAGCAAATGTGCGGATTCCTTATAGTAATAGGTCGTATCTTCATACAATCCGTGTTTATACCATCTGTAATAATATGGAGATCCATATGTATTTTTATAAGATGCTTTCGCTTTTGCATTTACAAATACAACATTCTTTCCATTTGTATCCATATAGGCTGCTCCATCGTAAGACAGTACAACCCGGTTTGATGGTGCAACTGTGATACCATCACTTCTTGTATGGCTGGATGCTGTTACAGTTGATGAACCATTTTTATCATCTGCGTAGATGCCATACTTAATACCAGCCATGTTATAGTAGTCCGTATCCTGCGCTGCTGTAGATGCAGATACCTTTGTCAGTTTGAAGCTTCCCCAGAACGGTGATCTCTTATCTGATGTTTTTATAACAACATTGGATACAGTGGAAGAATTTGAGAATGTAAAATCATGTGAAACTGTATCCTGCTCAAAGCCGGTGACGGAAATATTCTTACCTGCAAGTTTTGCAATCAATGCCTTGGTTGTTGCTGTTCCATCATCGTAATAATAGCTTGCTTTTCCTGTAGTATTGCCAGTCGTAGTTGCTGCTTCTTTGTATGAGAACTTTGTATCAGTCAGAATATCATCCCGATACCACCGAAATGTATACAGATCATGAGACTTCTTATATGCTGCTTTTGCAGATGGACTTACAAAAATAATGTTTTTACCATCTTCATCCATGTACGCTTTACCATTGTAAGACAGTACAATCTGTGTTGTTGCTGCAACAGTGATTCCATCACCCCTTGTATGTGAACTGGAAGTTGCCTTATTACCGGCTGCATCGTAAATTTCATATCTGATACCTGCCATGTTGTAAACATTGTAGTTCCAGGATGTAGATCCGTCTGCAGCAATTTTTGATAATTCAAGTTTTGCTGATCCTTCATCCATTTCCCAGTTGATATCAAAAGATACCGAATAATTATATAATTCTCCGGCATAGAAATTCTGAAATACAGAACTGGATGGCTCTATGAAATATGCAACAAAACCTTCTTTACTGGCATTCGCATCGATGCTGCTTATTCCTGAATATCCAATCTTTGCAACGAACATAAAATATGTTCCACCGGATAATGTTACACCTGCACCGGCAGCATGTTTCGTCCAAGTGCAAGTATTGATGCCCTTCTCTGCTTTTCCGGTTGTTGTATAACAGATTACATTCTTTGGAACAGTAATCGTATAACTATTGGCTAGAGATTCCACCTTATAGATATTGGATCTCTTATAGCTTTCACTTGCTGTAAGTCCGGTTAATTTATGACCGGTACCCTTATAAAAGGATTCATCTAATTTATAGATGTTGGCATTACTGCCTTTTGCTGACAGATTCTTACTTACTTCATAAGAATATAAGTATCTCTTTTCACCGCTTGGTGCTATGTTCTTCTTTGTAACAGTACCGGCAGACACGTTATTGACAGTCTTATTTGCAAGGCTGACCGTACCAATTTTAATCTCTGCATTATACTTGTTTGTTGGATTGTACTCATTCGTAACATCAAATGCTGCAGAAGGATTTCCGTTTGCGGTACCATGCCGGTAATAGTCCAGATTCCGACGGATCTCATTCCAGGCTTTGCTATTCTTATATCCATAGTATAGGGATTTCACTACATTGTCATTTCCGAGACTGGATAATGGGCTTCCGGAGCTTACTCCATATGTATGTAGTGTTACTGGATCTCCCTTTGTTCCCGGTTCATGATAATTTGCTGCGGCTTTGTCGTGATCTCCGCAATAAATGCTGTACAGATCCGTATAATTCTGATCCTGTAAGTACATCTTTGGGCTCATATAACTCGATGTAGTACGTCTTGCATAATAGCTTGATGATGCTGCACGAAGAATCGGAACCATCATCATTCTTGCAAATGCAACCGGTTCAATAATTGACTGCCTGCTTGGTTCTCCATCTGCCGGAGTAGCTATCTCTGTCTCAGTTGTTCCGGCAATCACAGTAAAATCATCACTCGTTGTCTTTGGTGCTGCATCGGTCGGAGTTGCGGTCTGCTGTACTGTCGTAAGTTCCGGCTTCAAAACTACCGCTTTTTTCTTAGTTGCTTTAGCGGTTAAAGAAAAAGTATAAATCTGATCATCATAAGCTACGTTCTGATCAGAAGGTTCTTTCTCACTCTTGTACAGCTTCTCAGCCATCTGATAATAGTATGTACCTTCCGGAAGCTCCAGATAAGCCAGCTTCTTCTCATTGATCTTTTCCTGATCTGCATATACAACCGGCTCATTATCATTACTGTAAGCCTTACCATCACAGGATAATACAAATGCACCTACTTCATCTTTGCAGGATGCATCTTTGTATACCTCATATACAATACCTGTTACATCTTCTCCTTTCTTATCAGATTCCGGCAGTTTTGCTTCGATCTTGACATATCCTGTCTGATCAGCATCTCCCGGTGTTGCAATTTCAGCAGCCGATGATGAACCAAAGCTGCTTGGAATGACTGTCACTACCATAAGTGCAGCCATGATTGTGGATATGATTCTTTTCCACTGTCTTTTCATTTTGAACATCTTTCAGTCCTCCTTTGAAAATAATATTTTTATTTATAAAAAAAGGACGAGTGTCAAAGCACCATATCTGGAGGAATCTTTATCATTCCTCCGGAAGCTATGACCATCGTCCTTGTTATATTCAATTTTGTGCAATAAAAAACCTCCACATTTCTGTAGAGGTCTTATATCGTTCTATTGAACTGATTCTATCATATCACACCTGAAATCCCATTTCCAGGTTTTCTTGGTTTTCTTGGTTCTGAGAGTTACTGGATAAAGTGATGATCCTTTAGTAACTGGAGATAATCTGTATATTTACTATCTTTAGCAGCATCATAATATGCTCCATAGTAAGTATTAGCTGTAACAATAACGTCATCATCAACCAATTCACCACTCTTATCTAATATAAAAGCGCACACACCTTGCTTCTTCTCGGTATCCCCACACACTACATGCTCTGTCATGGTATCTCCACATACAGTACATTTATATGTTTGATCCCATTCTGACCATTCTTTTTCTACTACTTCTTTTACATCTGCATAGACTGCATCGTGATGCTCATAGCGTAAAAGTTTCTTTATGAGATGATTTCCACCATGATTATTGGCTTTGTGATGCTCTAGTAATTCCTCATAAGTCTCGTATGCGCATTCCTGATCGTCAATTCCCCTTCTACTACAAGAATTACATACATACCAAGGTTCTTCACTATAAATTGGTTCATCGTAAGCATCTCGGATCTTCTTGTTGACTGTCTTGGTAACTGCAGCATGTTCTTTATAATTAGTCTTAACCGGTGATAAACTACTGTTCATAACCAACTTCCACTTACATACATGAGACTGCTGATCCTGATTACCATTCGTACCAGAATTCTGTTCTCCATCATTACCGGAACCATCACTGTTACCAGAACCATTTTCAGTTACCTTTGTACATTTTCCCGATGCGTCAACCGTATACTTTACTCCATTGACTGTAACTGTTCCATTCTTCTTGATATTGCCGTTATTTGTAACGTAATAGGTTTGCTTATTGCTGCCAGATCCAACCTTATAAGCTCCTTTTGTGGTAACTGGTTCGTTTGTGTCCGATCTAACAATTTTGTTGCCGGATTTTTTTAATGTCACTCTCTTTCCATCTTTATTAAATACATTTATATATCCACCTACTGTAACAGTCGTTTTGATCTGCACCTTGCCGTTCTTTACAAATACAGACCCATTCCAACCATTTTTCATAAGCTTATCGGATACCTTACCTACGGATGTGATCTCATAAGTTCCCTTTGCTGTTTCCTTATAAAGAACCGAGCCTTTTGTTCCTACATAGTATCCCCTTGGATTCGTTATACTGGACAACTTAGCACCCGAAACACGTTTCCAACCTGTTTTACGCACGATCTTATCTTCTGACACATAAAATGCTTTCTTTCCGATGGTAATAATCTTTCCATTATACTTTTCTAGGGACTGTTTCTTAAACTGACCATTACTCCACTTCTGATAATTTCCACCGGTAATTTTAAGAGATACTACACCATTACTATTTACATAGTACGCATACTTACCGGCTATCTTTTTCCATCCAGTTTTTTTCTCAATGTTCCCATTTTTATTCACATAAAAAGCTTTTCCTTTGATGGTCTTTGTACTATTCTTCTTCACTGGCTGCTTCTTAAACTGACCATCACTCCACTTATAATATTTTCCTTTAGTGATCTTTACAGTAACATTCCCTTTCGATCCAACATAGTAAGTGTATTTTCCGGCAACTTTCTTCCAGCCAGTCTTTTTATCCGTTTTTCCGGATGCATTCACATAGTAATATTTTCCATCAACTTTCTTGATCGTGTTGGTTGTTGCATATATTTCTGCATCCGTTGCTGCGGATACTGTCATACCGGAAAACATAGACAGGATCATACATGCAGCTATTAATAAAACAACTAATCTTTTACCCTTATTCTTCATCATAGTAAACACCCCTTTTCCGTTCGTGTTTCCACCATTTTTTTGTTTCCTCAATACAATCTTCTACTTCGCCATCTATATCAAATGTCCATTCATCCAAATAGTCCAGATAATGCACATCTTTTCTTGTAATCTCTGGAATAAACATACCAATGACACACATAGCATCTTCTCCATCCTTGGCAAAGAATCCATGTTCCGGCTCTGCTATATCATACTTTTTTGCATGTTCCCGCATCGGCTGCAACAGTTCTTCTTCTGTCTTTCCTGCCTGTTTCAGTTTTTCCTGATTGAACACAAATTTTAAAGTTACCATTATTTGCTCTCCTTTCCGGCTTTTCTATTTGCATATATGCTCATCGTATTCGCCTATTGTGCTTTCGTATTATTTCACTGGCTATCTGATTTGCTATTTTCCTATCAACCCGATTATGCTCTCGTAATTCAGCAACTCGTTCAGGTGATAATTCTATACTTCTGATAAAATGCAGTTTCTCCAATCCGCTCTGAGATTTTATACATATCTGCTGACCAATTTTCATACAATTCAGTACCTCTACAGCTACATCTGCATTTATAAATCCGCTTTCATATTGTTCTATAGTTGCATATAATTTATCATCTGCTGTTGCTCCAATCACTAAATCGTATGCATCGATTATTACCTTTTTTCCATATTCATTTCTATTTTTTATTACATAGTCCAGCCATTCTTTATTTAAAGCAAATGAGTATTTTTGCAAATTTTCTGTTTCCAAAATATATTCATTTATAATAGCTCTCCTTTTTCTACTCGCCCATTTCTCTGCCATTTCTATGTCCGGCGTTACATAAAATCCAAGCCCAAAGTCTGCATCCAATCTTCCATTATCCAAGGACGGCTGCTTCACTTCACAATATGATCCATGGTATACTTTTATCTCACTCATTTCTATCATCCTCCCGGATCTTGTCGATCGCTGCTTTAATACTTAGTGTATGCAATGGATCAAACTCATCTAGTATCTTACAGACATCATACTTTTGCATGATTTCTTTACCAGAAATGCCATACAAAAAATGCCAGTAAGTTATTAGATATCCAAACCAATACGCATCATCTTCATATAATGGACTATCTGCATCTTTCGCCGGTAAATTATCCTGGTATTCTTTTTCAAATGTTCTTAAAATATAAGATTTCGCCTGCGAACATAATGTCTCGTCAAAATCAAATACCGCCTGGCAGGTATTTGAAAAGCACCATTTCTTTATAAACTGATAACGATTATATTTTCTATCATGCATTGCAATCGAAAATACCTGACCAATCTTTTCTATTAATTTCAATTCAAAAAATTCCATTATTCATCACCCTATGCCATTAAAGATATCTAATTGCCTACAGACTACCTGTTCAATAGTAATTCACTTTTTAACCTTATTGACATATGCCATATAACGGTTTAAGGCTTCTTCATTCGATGGATATGTTGTAAGTTCAAACGGAATCCGCTGCTCTTTCACCGTTTTAGCTGCAAACATTGTTATTGCTGCAGTTGCTGTTATCCCCATTTCGCTGCATACATGATCAAAACCTTTCTTAAGATCTTCATCCAGCCTTAAATTCACTGCTACTTTCTTTCCCATAAATACCAACTCCTTACATTCTAATATTGTCTCTGTATTTATAATAAAGCATTTTGTAGTATTTGTAAATATATCATCTTTACATTTTTGTTTTTTTGAAATATTTATTTTAATTGTATAAAAGGGCACTTGAAAAAACAAGTACCCCATATACATCCTATTTCATTATTCCTGCTCTTTGTCTTTCTGATCTTTCTTTCCCTGCAGTTCCTTCAGATATCTTTCATATCTCTCTGCTCTCTGCTGAGCATTATCCTGTTCTTTATCAATCACAATATCACTCATAGCATCAGATCCTCCTTTCTTGTTTATATTTATAGCAAAAAACTGCTATAATTAAAAAAGGACAATCCATATAGAATCATCCTTTTTATCTTTTCATTGGATAGACTGAAAAATTATGCGAATCTGCGAAAGCGTTTCATGGTACCCTTCCGCTCTTTCGCTACTATAACTATAACACACTGATTTTTAATGTCATGTTTTTTTTGCTCTTTTTGCTACTCTTGTTTTTCTTACTTTCGATTATTCTTGGCAATCTGTTCTGATGTGTCAGATAGGATACGATCAATGCTGTTACACCTTATAGATAACATCTGTACGATACGTTTTACCTCTTTGTTCAGATCTCGAAGCTCTGCCAGATCACATATGTTATCATCTATGGATGATGATTCATTCAATAACGCATACATTGACAGCTTATAATGCATTGCCGACAGCCTTTGATCAATTTCAGACAGATCTATGCTATCTTTTTTTATGTACTGAACGATTTGTCTGCTCTCCATTATCTGTATCCTCCTGCTCCATAGTTTTTTTTGTTAATATAACAGCAACCATGTTGCGAAGCTGTTCTGCCGGGAGATGCTGATCTATTAACTGTACAAGCATCTGATCATCAATCTGCTTTTCGATTGCAAAACGAATCACTTCCATCTGATCTGCAGACAAATGTGCCTGAATTATATAATTACTTAAGTTAAAATCATCTGGTAATGCCTCTGCTGATAGATGCTGCGTTTTCTTTTTCCCAAATATCTTTCTTCTTTCCGGTTGATCACGCCTGCTTTCTGGTTCTTTTTTCTTCTTATTAAGATCCTCTAATTTCTGTTCAAGTAAGTGATTCTTTTCCTGTTCCTCATGAAGCCGGTTCTGCAGATCCTGTTCAACCGTTTCATGCTCCTGTCTGACCATTTGTAGTTCATCCATATATGTTGCTATTGAATTTACTGCACCGGTCAAACACTTTGTTTCTTCCGAATGCAACATTATATGTATCATATTCTTAGTTTCCAGCTTAGGATCACAGAGTTTAACCAATATGTCTGCTTCCAGATCTGCATATAACGCAAACTTGATCACTTCCATCTGTTCGTAAGAATAGAACGCTGTTGTATACATATCTATTTGTTCCTGGCTAAGTCCAAGCTGCAGCCCAGAATTTATCTGGCTGCGTAACATATCCCATGTTACATCTTCTCTCACTTCTCCAGATGCTGCAGCTTCCCCATATAATTCCTGTTTCTTTGCTATGTAATCTTTATATGATATCTGCACCGGTGTTCTCCTTTCTGATTTTTACAATAAAAAAAGGACAATCCATATAGAATCATCCTTTTTATTTTTTCATTGGGTAAACTGAAAAAGATATGCGAATCTGCGAAAGCGTTTCACGGTACCCTTCCGCTCTTTCGCTATTATAATTATAACACACTGATTTTTAATGTCATGTTTTTTTTGCTCTTTTTGCTACTCTTGCTACTCTTGTTTCTCTGATTAGTTTTTATAGACAGGAAATAGACATTTTACAGACACTTTTATGGACACGTTATAGACACTTTTTTGTCTATGGACACGTTATGGACACTTTAAAGACACTTTTTTGTATCTGGTTTATACTCAACCAGATCTTCAATACCCAAGCCGGTAAGATAACAAATTGTATCCAAAGTTGTAAGTGATACATCTTGATTATTGCGTAAACGAGATATTACCGATTCCGATAACACTTTTTCCTTTCTCAATTGATAGGTACTATAACCAGCTTCATCTAATTTTTTTAATATATCCTTATAAATTATCATAACATACACCTCTTTTTTCTATGCTACACTATTAGCGGTGTATATGTCAATCAAATTTTCCTTTACCCCTTCCGAAATTTTTAATTGAACTCATAATACAACAAATCGGTCTATTTTTTTCTTATCTGCTTTCCTTGTACTTGTCAAAGACAAAATTTCTTCTCCCCCCTGATGAACAAAGGATGAAAAATTAGGCAAAAATGGGCATAATTCTCCTTTCTTCATTCATCAGGTATATTTCTTCTGGCAAAGCCAACGGTCGAGGTCTGGCATAAGACACCGTGTGTAGCATGTATAATTCACTTGAAATATCCCCCTTCTCCGCTGTTTGATCAGTTAAGAGGAAACAACAGAGCATCCAGGACGGGCACTAGATGCAGCCTGTACAAAATATCCATCTGCAGATACATATCCTGTATGTAAAGCGGCTGCAATCCGTTCTCTATATAGTTGTCCCCTAGACGCTTTAACCGGGATTCCTCCGAAGCCAATGGATC
>OGZH01000439.1_pt1 | contig 29378 bp, 23 predicted proteins | sample 1576741 | NCBI WGS metagenome assembly OGZH01 (sample SAMEA3541560, study PRJEB24748) | human gut metagenome | biome: human gut; feature: human-associated habitat; material: faeces | place: China | collected 2012 | reverse complement strand
AAATGAAATTTCACTTACCACCTTATCAATGTATTATATCCTACGTTTCTTATAGTTATATCTACAAACTTTACACAAGTGTAATAATAATTTAACCGTATATGGTCTCAATATTTTAATCTATTGTTCATTGTTGACTATACTTTACATAAAAGGGAAAATATTTTTATCGAAAATAACATGAGGCACTTATTATTTATTTACACCTTAACTAATTCTTCTAAAGCTTGAGTTTTGACATTAAGTTGATGCTCAATAATCATATCATAATCACATTTCTTATCACCTAACTTACTTGTTACAACAAATAATTCTAGTGATATTAGAAAAGCAAATATAATAATGTAAAAAATGAGAGCTTCAATTCTTGTAGAGAGGATTTCTATCATAGCTCGTAATTCAGACAAAAAACCTGTGTTAGATGATAATTCTGTTCTTAAATCCTTTTCTACGTTCATTTTTTTCTGGGTATATTCATCTTGTTGCTTACGTAATCCTTCGAGAGTCATATTATTAGCTTCAACTTGTTTTACACGAGGATTTGCCATAGGTGTCGTAGAAACTGTAGTTTGAGGAATATCTTTATAGCTTCCATCATCTTGGCGCTCTTTGGTGTATGTGGTAGTGGTTGAAACTGTTTTAATTACAGGTTCTCGTACGATTTCATCATTCAATATAATATTTGCTTTATCCAAACGATACTCGATTTTACCTGCTTTAATATCATTAACAGCCTTTGTAACATCCATTGTAACCGTACCGGCTTTTGGGTTTGGCATCAAGCCTTTTGGTCCGAGGACACGTCCCAAACGACCAACTACGCCCATCATGTCAGGTGTTGCTACTACAACGTCAAAATCGAACCATCCCTCATTCTGGATTCTTGGAATGAGTTCTTCGCCACCAACGAAATCTGCACCTGCTGCTTCTGCTTCTGCCACTTTATCACCTTTAGCGAATACAAGAACACGAACTGTTTTACCAGTACCGTGAGGCAGAACAACGGCACCACGTACCTGCTGGTCAGCATGACGGCCATCTACACCAAGACGGATATGAGCTTCTACGGTTTCATCAAATTTTGCAACTGCTGTTTTCTTAACAAGGCTAATTGCTTCAGCCACATCATACTGTGTTGCACGATCTACTAATTTTGCGGCCTCTGTATATTTTTTACCTCTTTTCATTTTTCAAACCTCCTAGTGGTATTAACGAACATTGTCTCCCACAACGTCCAAATGACATTAGTTCTTTTTTCTGCGATAAATTTTGACTACTCTTCTACTGTGATACCCATACTTCTTGCTGTACCAGCAATCATGCTCATAGCTGCTTCTAAGCTGCCGGCATTTAAGTCAGGCATTTTTGTTTCTGCAATTTTCTGGATATCTTCCTTAGAAATTGTAGCAACTTTCTTTTTGTTCGGCTCGCCGGAACCAGACTGAATCTTGCATGCTTTCTTCAAAAGAACAGCAGCCGGCGGAGTCTTTGTTACAAAACTAAAACTTCTATCTGCATAAACAGTAATTACAACAGGAATAATCATTCCATCCTGTCCCTGTGTTTTAGCGTTAAACTCTTTTGTAAACTGAGCAATATTGATTCCGTGCTGTCCAAGTGCAGGACCAACCGGTGGTGCCGGAGTTGCCTTTCCTGCCGGAATCTGTAATTTAATATATCCTTCGACTTTCTTAGCCATTTTCAATTCCTCCTAAACGATTAAACCAGTTTCAATTCTGAGAAGTCAATCTCAACCGGAGTATCACGGCCAAACATATCAATGACAATGACTGCCATCTGTTTTGCCGGGTGAACTTCCTGAACAACACCGTCAGTATCCTGCCATACTCCCTCTGTAACGATAACATGATCTCCAATGGAAAATGGAGAAGCCTCTGCCTCTGCCAAAAATCCCATGTTGGCAATTTCTTCTTCTGTCAACGGTACCGGTTTGGATCCCGGTCCAACAAATCCTGTTACGCCACGTGTGTTTCGCACAACATACCAAGTCTGGTCATTCATAATCATATTGATTAAAACGTACGCCGGAAACATTTTCTTCTGAACCTGTTTCTTTTCTCCGTTTTTCTCTTCTACGACCGTCTGCAACGGAATCAGAACTTCTAAAATCTGATCCTGCAGATTACGATTCTCGATTGTTTTCTCAATATCTGCTTTTACCTTATTCTCATAACCGGAATAAGTATGAACTACATACCATTTTGCTTCTTCTGCCATGGCAACCTCCTACGAAACAATGTGAAGCGCAGTCAAGCCCAAACGAATCACCCAGTCAACACCTGCAATCAGTACGCCCAGCAATACGGACACTACAATTACTAATGCAGATTGTTTCACTAAGTCTTCTTTCTTCGGCCAGGTACACTTCTTGAATTCACTCTTTAGATTCTTAAAGAAGCCAGGTTTCGAAGTCTTTTCTGCTTCGCTCATGTGACACACATCCTTTCCGAAACATCACACGGACTACTTAGTCTCCTTGTGTAACGTGTGTTTCTTGCAAAATCTACAATATTTCTTTGTTTCCATTCTGTCCGGATGGTTCTTCTTATCTTTGGTCATGTTGTAATTACGCTGTTTGCATTCTGTACATTCCAAAGTAATTTTAGTACGCATCTTGTCACCTCCGTGAAATTATTTTTTCTGAACCCACGCAATCCTGCGCTTATTCAGCTCTTACACCGCAACTGCGGCTTGGTCAAAATTTTGGCATAAAAAAAAGACCTAATTCATCGCCTATCCACTATACCACAAGCCATAGGTCCACGTCAATAAGTTTTTTTCGCGAAAGCTACAAGCCATGCAAAAAATAAAATTCACGCTGCTTCGTTGGGAGCTTGCTCACATAAGAAGCAGTGGGATTTTTATTTTTTATAGGGCGACAGCCCGCGACCGAGGGAGCTTTGCTCACGAGGTTGGCATGGCTTGTAGCTTCACGAGTTTTTTCCAACATATTTTTTCACTTCATTAATCATCTGCACTGCTGTTTCAATTTGCTTAGCAGCCTCTTCTTTCCCTGCAATATAAAAATCATCATAATCGCTTTTTTCCCGCAACTGCTTCAACATCCCTATTCTTCTTCCTAATTCTTTTGAAAACTTTTCTGTTGCCACATAGGTTTTGTTAAAATATCCAATTGCATCTTTATGCCGTTTAAAATCAATTTCTTCCAACGCCAATACTGCCTTTATCGCGTAAAAAGTAGCATAATACGAACGATTAATGGAATCTTTAAATAACGCATTATCATAACTCATCTGTGCAACTTTAATACTGTCTTCCGCCTGCGAAAGTCGATAACTTGATAAGTCCTGCTTTCTATTATCCATCAATAACCACACCTTCCTTTACAACATTATCATAAAACGGTAAGGCTCCCAACCAATATTTAAAATGCTCTTCATTCTTTACAATAATGCTTATGTCAACTCCATACTCCATTAAAAAATCAAAAGCAACATCATACAATTTATATTCAACTGGTTTTATAACCTCATCAGTAAGCGACGTCAATACCATAACATCCACATCTGAGCCTTCCCTATAATCACCTCTGGCATAGGATCCATACACAATTACCTTTTTTAAATCTTCTCCCAAAACATTTCTTATCTCTTGCACAAACAAATCCACTACATTACGAATTGCCTCTGGCATAACCTCACCTCCTAGTTAATCTGCTCTTTTTTCAATCAAGTTATTTAATAATTATAGTATATCACACCATCCAACTAACATCCACTAATTTTATAACTTCTTTATATTTAGTATAACAGTCTGCAAAATTGGCATGGCTTGTAGCTTTCTATCGCCAACATTCTCTCCTAACAACAAAATAGAGGACAACTACGTGCCCTCTGCTCATAAATCGCTCATTTATAAGGCTGTGCATCACCTATTGTTAAAGCACAATGCTTTTCTTATGTATAGTATATTAATAATCACATGAAACGTCAACATGTTTTTTCAAATATTTTCTATCTCACATCTAGTCACCTTTATTCTTCTCCAAATAACAAACAGGGGCAAAACATATGCCCCTGCCGCAAAATCATGCAGAAAGATAAATTTTTGAAACCTTTCCTTTCACTATTTTAACCCATGTGGAAATACCAGCCCAATTTTTCGTACTTTTAATTCCACGTTGTTTTGTGAACTTTTTAATTGCATAGGAATACTCTTCATTTCCCTCGCATTCTACCACTTTGCAATTAGATGCAACCTTATACTTTCGTGTCTTTGCCTTGATTTTTTTACTTGTATCCCAATCAAACTTTTTCTTCACCTTGCTCATGCCACCCTTAATAATCAATTTTCCACCCCGATAATACATTTTAATACGACATCCAGCTTCGCCGCCCTGACTTTTTGTAAGCCCCGTTCCATAAAGCCAATATGAACTTGCCGCTTTAGCCTTACTTCCTCCGCTCCATTGACACAATCCTCCAACCAAAAGGGATAACACCAATAACTTTACAATAATCTTCTTTCTCATTTTTCTACCTCCTAAAACATTCTTGATTTCGATATTATATCAAGAAAAAAAAGAAATTTCTTTGGAATTTTTCAATATAATTCTACCAAGCAACTCTTTAACTCATTTTTCCCTTTAATGGTTGCCTTTTTCTGAATTTTAGAAGTGCTCCTCGCCCTTTCGCGATGTTTTACGCCACAAAAACAACTCTTTTAGGTGTAATTTCAAATTAGCGTTGTTTTTGATAGCAAGTTCCATCATTCCGATGCAACGCTTTTCCGCTTTTCAGACAATTTGCGTTGTTTTTCACGTTTTCGTCTCTATCCACACGCAACGCACAACACAGCAACACACAGCACAGCCGCCACGCAACTTAGCCATCACGCAACTTAGCCGCCATACAACACGAATGCGTCAAATCCAATGATTATACGTTGCCACGGTTCCAATCAGATTAATCGCAAACCCAAACACCAAAATCACCGTATTCCACTGCACAAACTTTTCACCCTTTGGTTTCCAGAGTGTCAGACCAAAGAACAAATACGGCATCATATCAAGCAAATAGCGATTGCCAAACTGCCAGCCGCCAAGCGTTTTATGGCAGCATATAATCAGCAGATGCAGCACTGCCAAAATCGGAAGCATAACAAGCAGCGTCAAATTTCCCTCTCTCTTTTTCACCAGCGCATATATCCAAACACCAATCATGGTAATAAAAATCGGCGCAATCAGCCAAAACGCCATCCCATCCGACGAGAAAAACGAAAGCGCACCACCGTTTCCCCCTGCTGCCGGCAGACGCAGATAATGCATTAAATTTTCTTTTAAATAAGAAAAATTAAACTGACCTGTAGTCGTTCTTGTAAATTCCGGCAGATAATTATGTCCAAATTCTGTGATATTTCCAAAACGGACATAGTTGAGAATCATATAAGAAATCGCAATCGCGCCACAGCCAATCAACCAATACCACTTTTCCTTAATCAGCTGCCATACTGTTCCTTCCGGATTTTCCTTTTTGTACCCTTTCACCAAAAGATAACCTAAAAGAATTCCATAGAGTGCAAGCATCGGGCGACACCCAACGGCACACGCCCAAAACGCTAACGACAAACCACCTTTTTGACGCAGCGCATAATACAGTGCCATTAAACTAAGCGTAAAACTCATGCTCTGAGCAATAAACCAGACATAGCCGTTCATCCCGACAAAAAGATAACCGGACGCAAAATAGAGCATAAGCACCCAGAACAATGCATGCTGCTTTTCAAGAGAAACCTCTCGGTAAAGTTTAATCGCGTACACACATCCGGCAATAGTGACCAAAAGAGCAATCAAATGGTCCGGCGTATTGGTACCAAAAATCATAACAAAAGGAATCAACACATAAGAGGGAAATGGAGGAAAACTAACAAAATACTTTCCCTGATAAATAGCAAGTTCAAGCCATGGATAGTCCTGCCCTAAATCAAGCCTTCCTTTTAGCCACGAATCCGTTTGCAATGCATACGAATTGTACGGATTACTCTGCCAAGGCCATTGTCCGGCAAATGCCGCAATCACCCAAAACGTACCAAGTAACGCAAGCGGCACAATGACATAAATCCAATCCACTTTTTCAAGCCATTTTTTCATACTCTCTCCTCCTATTTATCCTCGTAATGCTCCAAAAAATGATGTTTTACACCATCTTTTTTATAAGCAATTACCGTATCTAGATTTACATTTTCCACACTCTTAAAAATATTTCCCTCAATAAAAGGATTTGTCTTCTTCAAGTCATGAATCAGATTTTTAATTTCCAGTCGTTTCGATCGGGTTTCCTCGTTATCGCATGTTGTACAAGTGTCCGTAAATTTGCACGCACACTGAATAAACTTCAAATCATTGTAGTCGCGCCACGCCTTAATGTCATCTTCACGAACAAGATAAAGCGGACGAATCAACTCCATCCCCTCAAAATTTGTGCTGTGAAGTTTCGGCATCATCGTCTGCACCTGCGCCCCATAGAGCATTCCCATCAAAATTGTTTCGATTACATCGTCGTAATGATGTCCAAGTGCAATCTTATTGCAGCCAAGTTCTCTCGCAAAATTATACAAATGACCTCTCCGCATACGGGCGCACAAATAACACGGCGATTTCTCAATATGGTAAACCGAATCAAAAATATTCGATTCAAAAATCGTAATCGGCACATTCAGAATTTTCGCATTGTTCTCAATCACCTTGCGGTTTGCCTCGCTGTAGCCGGGGTCCATAACAAGAAATTTTACATCAAATTCAAACTTGCTGAAACGTTTCAAGTCCTGAAAGCATTTCGCCATCAACATCGAATCTTTTCCGCCGGAAATGCAGACCGCAATTTTATCTCCCGGTTTTACCAATTCATACTGCGTAACCGCTTTCGTAAACTTCGACCAGATATTTTTCCGGAATTTTTTATGAAGACTCCGCTCCACTTCTTTCGCCTTGTCAACAGCAGCATCTTGTTCTTCCATTTGACGAAAACGTGCCAAAAGCCACGAAGTGTAACCGCCCTGAAGGCTCACGGCATCGAACCCTTCTTCACAAAGTTTTTCCGCAACACCTACACTGGTCTCGCCTCTGCTGCAGCAAATAACAAGTTTTTTTGTCTTATCCACCTCAGGACTTGCCGAAATTTCATCTTTATCTAAATGCAACGCTCCATCTATGGCACCTCTAGCCACTTCCTGCTCACCGCGAATATCAACAATCTGATAAGTTTCCGAGTTCATTGCAAATAATTCATCTACTGTAATACTCATATTAACGCCGCTCACTTTCCGTCTGACACAAGTCTTTAACCACCTCACCGGCAATAATAAGCCCCGCAGCCGAAGGTACAAATGCTGTACTTCCCGGAATATCCCGGCGCTCCGTGCACTTATGCTTTGCCCCCGGCGGACAGATGCAGTTTGTCCGGCAGCTGATTGCCATGTCCTCAATCGGGCGTTTCGGCTGTTCTTCCGAATACACCACCTTGAGTTTCTTCACACCGCGTTTCTTCAACTCGCGCCGCATTACTTTTGCCAACGGACACACTTTTGTTTTATAAATATCCGCAACACGGAAACCGCTCGCATCTAACTTATTACCGGCACCCATACTGCTGATAATCGGTGTATTTGTCTCCTTCGCACGCAGGATTAACTCAATCTTTGCCGTCACCGTATCAACCGCATCAATCACATAGTCATATTCCTCAAACGGAAATTCTGCTGCATTTTCCGGCAAAAAGAAGCACTTATGAACATTTACGACAGCATCCGGGTTGATATCTAAAATTCGTTCTTTCATGACATCCACCTTGTACTGTCCAACTGTTTTCCTCGTAGCAATAATCTGCCGGTTCAGATTCGTCAGACAGACTTTATCATCATCAATCAAATCAAATGTAAACACGCCGCTGCGAACAAGCGCTTCACATACATAGCCACCGACACCGCCAACTCCGAAAACTGCCACTCTGGCATTTTTCAAGCGTTCCATACCTTCTTTTCCCAACAATAATTCCGTTCTTGAAAACTGTGTCAACATCTTAGTTTCATCCTTTTCTTATCGCAACTGTTTCCGCATTTGTAAATACATTATATACCGGGTTAATTCGTACAAAATACTCCGAAAGTCCCAGTTTCTTTCCAATATTTGTTTTTAAATCTTCCTTGTTCTGATCTGTCAGATTATTATAGGTAATCGGGTAAACCGATCCAGGCCCGCTGTTTTTCCATGCAATGCACTGAATTGCGCGTCCCATGCCGCTGAGTGTGTTATTTTTAATCGAAACATTGACACCGCCACTCACCAAAATACCACGGGTATCACTTTTTCCTTTTTGTTTTACATTGGAAATAACATTGTTCTCCAACACAGAATCTGACCAGTTCATCACGCGTACCGGCGAATCCCAGAGCATATTTTCAATGCGGTTATTTCGCAAAACAATGTTCTTATGATAAATCTGCTCTTCACCATTCGCACTATATTTATGAGTTCCAATCGCACGTCCCAGATTCGAGAATTTGCAGTTTGCAATTGTCACATTCTGATTCGGTGTCTTGTCATACGTAGACCAGTCATTGTGGAATCCCTGCGTTTCGCGGTCAGGCGTATCCAAATTGATTGCCTCTTTTACATAATCTGAATTTTTCTTCACATTTTTAAAAGTACATCTGGTAACCGAAACATTTGCAGATGCATCCATTTCAATAAAATGTCCTACATTTACATTTTTAAAATTAATTTTTTCAATCGTCACGCCATCATTATGTGCTACATCAAAAGCAATGCCGTATTTCATGTATTTCATGTCAATTGAAACACCGCCTTTGCCGACAAAGTGAATGTTTTTCTCACCATTATAGGCGCTGTAAACGCCTTTCTTTTTCGCATTTGATGGGCGAATCAACTGGAACAGCGTAATCGCTGCCGGCATCTTTTTCTTATTCGTCTTCGTTCCTTTTACAATTTTAACGCCCTTTTCAAAAATAATCGTAACATTCGATGGCACATGAATGGTATTGGTAATAGTGTACGTTCCCTTTTTCAAAATAAGCGTTCCTTTTCCTTTTTTCTGGAATTTCTCCATATAGGAACGAATGGTAAAATACATCCTTGTTTTTTTATTATATAAGGAAGATTTTGTAAACTTCGATGCTTTCAACGGCTTGCTTTTAGCTGTGATTTTATACACCTTGCCCTGTTTATAATCTTTCGCTTCCGTTTTTACTGTGCAGACGCTCATGGCAAGTACAAAAAAAAGTGCTGCCGTCAGCATATGAAGTCCTATCTTTTTTCCTTTTTGATTTCTCATGTAGTTCATCCTCTCTTTTTGACTTTTTATACAAAATCTGCTATCGTGTAAGATAGTTGCTTAATGTTTTTACGGTTGACAAGGAGATAACAATGTCAAATTTACGCTCACATCTTACCAAAAGCGATTTTATATTAATTTTATTTTTATTATTCATCGGCATCGGCATTACCGTCTGGATTTATTATCCAAAATCCACACCTGCCTCAACCGTTGAAGTCCGTGAAAATGGAAAATTGATTCTATCCTTACCCCTGTCAGAAAACACAAAACAAACGATTCGCTGTACAGACGGAGGAAGCAATCAATTCCTTATTCAGGATGGCGCCGTTACTATGACGGATGCAGACTGTGATGACAAAACCTGTGTTAAAACCGGCTCAATCAAAGAAACCGGACAGTCGATTGTCTGTCTGCCACACCGTCTTGTCATAACCATTACGGATTCTTCTTCGGATTCTGCACCGGATGCTATTGTACGATAATATCAAACAGGAGGCTTATATGAAACCGCACATCCACACAATCACTGAACTTGCTATTTTTACCGCCATCGCTTTCATATTCAGTTATATTGAAAATCTTTTTCCGCTTCCTATCCCATTTCCGGGAATCAAACTGGGGCTTGCTAATCTGGTTATTGTACTTGTTTTGTACAAAAACGGCTTCTACCAGGCGCTTACCGTAAGCATTGTACGAGGACTGTTAAATGCTTTTACCTTTGGCAGTCTGTTCGGATTTCTATACAGCCTCGCCGGAAGTGTACTTAGTCTTATTATCATGAATTTGTTGAAAAATAAAAACCGCTTACACATTTCCGCTTTCGGAGTTAGTATTGCAGGCGGAATTACACATAACATCGGGCAGTTTGCCGTAGCCGCATGGCTTGTGGGGCCTTCTGCCATCCTTCCTTATTTTCCTTTTTTGTATTTCTCCGGCTTAATTGCCGGCGGTCTGATTGGTGCCTTTGTTCTGCTTTGCCGACAAAGAATCCCACTCTTTAGCAGTACGAATTAAACAGCATACCGCTAAATGCAGATGCCTGATAAGCAGTTCCAATATCGCTCTGATATAAATGCGCATAACTATAAACTTTCTTATCCACATACTCCATCGGATTCATACTCATCTGTTCTGCTTTCCATGCCAAATCCGTAATAAATTTCTCCGGTACTTTTATCTCTGCCTCATCTGAAAATGACAAGAAGCCATCAGAATCAATCGCAATTCCGGATTCAAACAATTCTGCCGTGTGTCCTTCTACGAGATAGCGCAGCTCACCACCCGGTCTCGACGGCTTATGATTTTCCTCGCCATACTCGTCACTGCGTTTGAGCAGACCATTGTACAACGACAAGACGCGGTTCATGTTATCCTCCACGTCCTCACTTCGCCCATTAAGCACATCCTGCGAAGCTTCCGAAAGTTCCATCGACATTTCCTTCACATTCAGCGCATACGCCTGCGTGTCCGCAGAAAGTTTCACCATAACAAGCGGATTTGCATTATTCAGGCTGACAATGCTTTTATATTTATTTTTTAATTCTCTTTTGTTGTGAATACTGTTTTTTGGTGACACTTCCGGCAGGAAGCCCCCAAGATATAAATTATATGCCGCTATCATAATCATCACGCCTTCCGTGGCTGTTCATATTTCTTCTCTTATGTGTAATCATAAGTCTAATGATTCATTATCATTGTAAATCATTTTTCTGCAAAATGCAAATAAAATCTCCTTTTGTCCAAAAGCAGAAAAAGACACCGTGTCAGACCACGATGTCTTTTTCTTTTCATATATTACACGATATTTGCTTTTTTGCCAAGTCCCTTTCCCTGAAACAATTTCCGGTATTTTTTTAGTTTTTTCTTCGGAACCTGAATTTTTAATTTAACATTTGTTTTTTTGAATGCCTGCTTACCAACCTTTGTTATCTTTGTTGACAAAACCTTTATTTTCTTTAATTTTGACATTTTGTAAAACGCTTTTTTGCAAATTCCGGTTACAGCATATTGATACCCTTTATAAGAAACTGTCTTGGCTATCGTAATACTTTTCTTTGTCTTGTTTGCCACTCCGAGAACGGATACCGTCTTTACCTTTCCGGAAGACGTTGTAATTACATATTTCACCCCACCTTTTTTAATTATGGTTCCTTTTTTCGGAAGTTTTGTCTTTGCGGCAGGTGTACCGGCAACCGGCTGACTGACACCTGGTTCTTCTGTCTGTTTCGGTGCTTCTGTTGGGGCAGCGGTTGGTGTTGCTGTCGGAAGCGGTGTTGGTGTTGCATCCGGCACTGACTTTTCAACAAGTGACGTTTGTGCTGTCATAAGTTCAACCGTACATTTTTGAACCTGTTCCCCAGTTACCGCCGGCGTAATTATCGCTTGTTCACCTGCCAAAATTGCATTTTTTAGTGCAGTTGCCGATACCTCTTCATACTTGGCTGCATCAATTTTTTTCGCCTTATCTAATTCATCCTTTAGAAAACCAACCAGCTCGTCTATTGTCACAAATTCTCCTGTCATAACGGCATTTTCCGCATGCATAACAAATGAAGAACCATCCAGTGCTTCCTGCTTTCCATTTACCTTAAAGGAACCTATTTTCAAATAGTATCCTTCATCTGCCTTTACACTTACCTTTACAATGTCACCAGCATGATATGTGGATTTTTCTCCACTTATCTGACCATGCTTCGTATTTGTATCCATGGAAACTTCATATGCTGTAATCATTTTATTATACACAACATCTGCCCAGCGTTTTCCGTGTTCAATCAAACCAAGTTTGCTCAGATGAAGATTATCCGTGTGTCGATACTCACCCTGTAAATCATCGGTCGTTGGTCCCACAAAAATAGTTTCATCGTTGCAGGCCGCACGCTGGGTCTCTTTCATGGATTCCATTTTCTTCGTATTATTGTAATTGCTCCATGCATAGGAAACCTGCGCAATGCACCAATTCAAATTATATCCGGCATCTTCTCTTGTCTGTGCAATTAACTGCTGTAAAGAAGCCAGATATTTTTCGCGCTTTGTTCCATCCGTATCAGCCTCTCCCTGGTGAAGCAAAAAAGCACGATACCCATATGGCTTCAAGTCATTAATTGCATTTTTAATTGCAAAATAATGTTTTGTACGAAGTTCCTCAATTTTAGCAGAACCAACACCCGTTGATACAAAGCCAACCGGAACACCAGTCTTCTGTGTCAGGGCGTCTCCCATGGAAGGCCATGCGGAGCCACCGCCATTACCGGTATTAAATCCACTTTCACTCGGCTGACTGTCCTCACAATGCTGCCACGTGTTAGTATTCGGATTATATGCTGATACTAAATCTGATTGAGCAGTTGTTTTTTCGCCTCCAAAGTTACAGGAATTTGACTGTCCACCGGTAATAAAAACTTCACCGACTCCAACTTTTTCTACTGTTTTACTCTCACTTCCCGCATTTACAATCAATGTATACCAGCCACCTCCGGGTACATTTGCAATACTTCCTTCATATGTATTACCTTCCCCTTTGGTTAAAACCGCCGTTTTTCCTAATTCTTTATCTCCGTCATAAAGTTTTGCCGACACCTCCCCGGTTCCACTGTACTCAATAGAAACCTTTACGTTGGCATAATTGTTATTGTCCCTTTGATAAATTGCGCGCTCGGTAGGAATTTTAACCTCCAATTTTTCCGCCGCTTTTCCCGACTGCGGCGCAAAACAAATCCCCGCCATCATTGCCATCGTAATCACCGACCATTTCATGATTTTTTTTAATTTCATTAATACTCTCGCTTTCCTTTGATAACGAAAGAGACCTGCAAAAAGAGCAGGTCTCTTTCATCGCAAATACTATTTTACAAATGTTATCTTAGTAATCGTCACAGAGCCTGCGTACCCTGCCTTTCCGGCATTGATTACAACAAACGGTTCTGTACCCTCTTCTTTTTTCACATTGGAAAGATTTACCTCAAAATATCCTTCTGATGTAACACCATACTTAGGATCTGTTACATCTTTACCATTCACTTTATGACCAACAATTCCGTGGAATTCGAAAGTCGGATCGGATGCTGTAAATTCAATCTGGCATTTTGAATATTGCTTAAAATCAATATCACTCGGAAGCATAACTTTTGCTGTTGGAGCCCACTGTGCCAGTCCGCTTTCCACATAACTTACAGCCTTTGGAAGTTCCGACACAAGACTATCTTCTCCTGCTGTTACCGACAGATACGTAAATGTTCCTTTAAATCCGGCAGTTCCTGTGCCTACATGAACATAAACCTTATCATCCGCACCGATTTTCTTCATGTCATCAGCAGTCAATGTTAGATTTACCTCGCCGCCTGTCTTGCCATAGTAATCTTTAATTGCCGGGGAATTCCATTTGTCACCGGTCTTTAATCCAATGTTAAATCTCTGTGTATCTTTTACGTCAGTATCTCCTTCCATCGCTGTGTACTTTATCGAAATAGTTGTTCCTTCTTTACTCAATTTTGACTTATCAATCTCAAAAATTCCCATAGAAGCATACAGAGCAAATCCATTAGGTACATACGTATAAGATGCACCTGCTCCTAAATCATCACCTTCTAAAACAAGGTCAGAAGCGACTACCGTAACATCATATTTGTCATATGTAACAATGCCGGTATCGGTTGTAATTGTTGCTTTAATCGTTGCCGTTCCTTCTCCAACCGCCGTTACTGTTGCCGATGCGCCACTTGCACTAACCGTTGCTACCTCTTCATTGGAGCTTGTCCAAACAATATCACCGGTTACCGCACATCCAGTAGTGCTTACACTGGCATTTAAATCAAGAGTATCTCCCTCTTCCAAATCAAGTCCTGCCGCACTTCCTGTCGCTGTTACCACAACCGCAGCACTTCCGCTTGCCACACCAGGTGTTGGTGTCGGTTCTTCTGTTGGTGTTGCTGTTGGCTCTGGCACATCATCTTTTCCCATAAGAATAATGGAATAAATATTAAAATTGCAATTTGGTAAATCGTCACCATCCGTATGATATGCATTGTATTTCAAGCGAATACCGTAAGCAAGTGTTCCCTCTGCCAAATCAGCTGCCAAATCATCACTAATCTGGAATTCAAACACTTGTGCTTTACCAGCTTCTGTAATAGCATTGTACTCACTGTAGCCATCAAATACGTCGATTCCACCACCCCATACATTTGCCGGATTGCTCTTCAGCAATTCACAAACAACAGGTGTATTTGCTGTATCTGATGACGCTACAATACGAATGGATTTGTATTTGGATAAATCAATTCCGGACTTGTCTGCATTGGTCCAGTATGCTACACCACCACCGCTAAATTCTCCGGTCGATGTATAGCTTACACCATTTCCTTCATAATAAGTAATGGTATCTTCCAATACTGAATTCTGCCCGTATTCGTTTTCTTTTGTCAGGTCAACTTTAACATCGTTTTTACCAAGATCCGGAAGCGGCATTGGTGTTGGTGTTAAAGTTGGCTCTGCCGGTGGTTCTTCTGTCGGCGTTGCAGTAGGTGTTGCCGACGGTTCTGTTGTTGATGTTGCAGTCGGTGTCGCTGTTGGCTCTTTTACCGGTTCTTTTGTTGGACCATTCGTTGAACCGTTTGTCGGTTTGTTTGTGGTCTTAGTCGGTTCTGCGGTAACAACAACTTTTTTGGCACTGCTTACTTTCACCGTAATCGTCTTTTTCACTTTTTTCTTTCCATTCTTCATTTGAACGGAAATTTTTGCAGTTCCTTTTTTTAAACCTTTAATTGTTGCTCCCTTTTTGGATTTCTTTGTGAGTTTAACAATTTTGGCTGCTTTTTTTGTTACTTTCCAAGTAACTTTCTTTGCATTTTTTACTGTCACCTTTTTTGTTTTCCCCACTGTAACGGAAACCTTTGTTCTACTCAATTTTGGTTTTTTTGCTTTTGCATCAGCAGATACGCCCGACATCTGCGGCACAAGCAGGGCAGCTGTTAATAACAGTGTAAGCCCCTTTGCACGAAATACATTTTTTCTCATGCTCTGATTCCTCCTTTTTGACTTTTCCATCAAAACCCCAAAAAAGCAAAATACTGCCATTGTTTTCACAATGACAGTATTTTTAGTTATAAGAGTTTGTTTTGAGGGAAAGTAAATATTGATTTACTTGAGTATTAGTATAACTCACTTCCCACAGCAAATCCATGATATATCTTGAACGAAAATTGATTTATCATGCACACTTTACGGCTGAACCAAATGTTCTTTACGATAATGGCTTGGAGAACATCCTTCATGCTTTTTAAATTGGCGGCAAAAATGCTCTACATTGCGATATCCACACTGCATACTAATCTCACCAACGTCAAAGTCACTTCGAACCAAAAGCATCTTTGCCCGAATCATCCGACTCTCAATCACTTCTGAAATACATGAAATATTTGCAAAATTTTTATACACTTTCTGAAGTGAGCGTGGACTTAGATTTATCCGCTCTGCCATCATTTCCAACGTCCAGTCATATTCCGGATGTGCATAAATATCCCCGCGCAGTTTTTCTAAGAGCGGCTGATACCTGGAGCCTTGCTTAGGAAATGCATAATCATGAAACCAGTGGAAAATAATATGCATCAAATTCGAAATAATATATTCTTCGCTTTTACTATGCCAATAATTCTCACAGGCAACCATATGCCAATAAACAAGAAAATAGTCATAATTTGAACAGAAAATAGGAACCCCAAATGGCACATAGCCTTCCGCAAACAATGGTTCATCACAATCAAATCGTATCCATGTGTATGTTAATCTTCCCTCTTTCGCATGATAATGAACTCTCTGTCCGGGCTTATAAATAATCCCGGTATGTGCCGGGTATGGACGCATTTCGCCATCCACTTCAATCATCGTATCGTTTTCAAACAACATCATCTCATACTCACCTTCAGCAAATACAAGATTATCCTCAAACCCCTCCGGCTTACATTCACGTTCGACTGCATATATAATTCGAAACATGTATTAAACACCTCCTCAACTATTAGTGCTATTATAACATGTCATTTTGAATTATAGCAACACAAAAAAGAACAACACACCACAATCTTCTATGGTATGCTGTCCTTTTATACATCTACAAAACAATACTATTACTTTTTAAAGCTCCAAGAATCCATACGAACATCCAGTGTATCAAACTCAAAATAAATGGTATGCTTTCCTGTCAGCTTTTTACCGAGTTTCTTTGTAACCGTCTGGTAAGAATCCGATGTGGAATCACCAAGTTTCATGGTAATTTCAGATGCTCCATCCGTTCCAAAATCAACATCCGCTACACCAATATAAGCACCAATCTTTCCATTGTATACGGAATAATTTACGGCCCAGTCTTCATTGGACGCTTTTTCATTATTAATAACAGTTCCTACCGTATCTGCCATCGCAAATGTTTCTGCCTCAACCGTCTCATAAGGATTGATTGTACCAATCGATGATACACCGGTCTTTGTCATCTTTGTATCGGCAATTGTTCCATCCGCATTTGTAAAATCTCCATTGTCACCAAGATTTAACTCATTTACATAAGTCGTACGGTAATCCTGTTTCGTACCGACTGCTATTGTGTCTTTCTTCGTATGATAAAATGCATACAGTTTACCATTAAACTGTGTAAAACAGTGATGGTTATTACCGGTTACTCCAAAATATGTACCCGGATTTTTCAAAACACAGCCAACATATTTAAAGTCACCCATTGGGCTGTCACTTACCATTACCGCAATGTTTGCCGTCGGGCAGTCTGCACGGTCAATGGTAACACCGTCAATGCTTCCGGTCCAGTTTGTGCAGTAACTGTAATAATACTTATCTCCGATTTTGTTAATACCGGAATCTTCAAACATGAATGGTGCATCAATCGTTTTTGCATCCCCATCTACACTAGTCATATCGTCACTAAGTTTTACAACTCGTGCACATTTAGGATTGCGGATAAAGTCTTCTTTCTTTCCATCGGTATTACCAATACCACCAAAATAAAGGTAGCCGGTTCCATCATCGTCAACCAAAACTGCCGGGTCAAAGAGCCATCCAATTTCAGATTCTGCACAGCCGGTAATAGAGCGGTCAATAATTGGTTTTCCAATCGGATCCGTCCAAGGACCGGTTGGGCTGTCTGCCGTCAATACACCAATACTGCTTGCGTTGTTCGCAAAATACAGGAAGAATTTCTCTTTGCCGTTAATCTTCTTATGACATACTGCAGGTGCCCATGAATTTGCCGACCATTTCGCAGCTCCTTTACTTCCGGATACTGCAATCGTTCCATGATCTGTCCAGTTTACCATATCTGCAGAAGAATAGCAGTTCAATGTTTTAATTTTGCTGTAGTTATTATCTGCTTTAGCTGCTGCCTCGTACTGCTGGGAATCATTTGTTCCATAAACATACACTCTTCCGTTGTACTCCATCGCCCACGGATCCGCCGTCAAACGGGAAGTCATAATCGGATTGCCGATTTTTCCTTTAACAAGTCCTGTACTAAGATCCGGAACGCCTGCATCTTTATCCGCTGTTTTTGCAACTCCTGTCATGGTTACCTCATCCAGGTAAAAGTCCATATCATTATTGGATTGGTACACAGACTGCCAGTAAATCAAGATCGTTCCCGTGTGCTCCGGCACCTTCATAGTTGCCTCACATTTTGTCCATGTAGAATCCGAAAGTTCAACGGACGTAATTGAATCGTAATGAGTGGACTCATCATCCCCAACATACTGCATGGAAAGATCCAGTTTCTGATCCTCTCCTGTTTCCTGCTTTGCATAAAAAGAAATCGCATATTCATTGTCTGTTTCAACCAAAGAAGAAACATCAATTGAAGCACCATGCCAGTCTGCTGTACGTCCTGTTACTTTAGCACTTTTCTTTGTGTTATTTGCTCCATCATCAACGACTGAAACAGAAGCTGAACCACGAGAAGCGATTGGCTCATATTCGCCCTTTTCCATGTCCGCATTAACAAGCACTGCCGGTGTTGGTTCCGGTGTAGCATCTGCTGATTTTGTCGGTTCCGGTGTCGGCATATGTCCAAATCCGTCTGCCTCTGCAACCAAATTAGAATCCTTAATTTCGTCCGTATACACTTTTACCGATGTGCCTTTTACAACAGGTGTCGGTGTTGCTTTTGCCGGATTTGGCTTTTCTGTTGCTTTCGCTGTAGCCTTTGCCGTAGGTTTTGTCGTATTTACTACGTTTTTATCCGGTCCTTTTTTCCTCGTCACTGTTACCTTAACAGTTCCAAGTTTTCTGGATTTTCCGTTCTTTTTAACTTCTTTTACCGTAATCTTGGCTGTCCCCTTCTTCTGACCGGTCACAACACCCTTTTTCGATACTTTGGCAACCTTTTTCTTGTTACTCTTAAATGTGTACTTGCAGGATTTTTTCTTGTTTGCAATTTTAATTGTTTTCTTCTTTCCTACCGTAACACTAATCTTTTTTGTCTTTAATTTTGCTTTTTTCGCTTTTGCCCCTGCATCTGGCGCTGTCATCCCGCCAAGTGTCATTGACAAAGCTAAAATCCCCGATAAAACAACTCCACTAACTCGTTTCCATTGTTTCATGGCAGTTCCTCCTTTACATTATATAGTTATTATATTGCATTTATGGTAGCACAAAAAGAAGTCCCCTGCCATGATGATAAACGTATTATTTTTGATATATTCGGCACACTCATTTAAGCAGCAACATCGGATTTACCGCGGTTTTATTCTCCTTCACTTGAAAATAAAGGTTTGTTCCTTCTTCTTTATAATACTTTGTCGGCTCTGCAATTTTCCCGAGGACCTGTCCTTCCGAAACCATATCACCTTTACTTACAGAAACATCTTTTAACTGTCCATAAACAACTGTAAAACCATCACCAATTGATATCGAAACCGTACGACCGGTTTCTTCAGAAGTTTCCACCGATTCCACGATACCATCCGCACTCGCTTTTACATCCATTCCTTCTTTGGCTTCTATAAGAAGTGCCGGATTTGTGCGGTACTGTGCCAGTGTCTTAAAATATACCACTTTGTCTGCGCTGTACTCCATCAGCACATCGCCTTTTATTGGCCAGGAAAGGCCCTCTTCCTGATTAAACGATAATTGCTTTTTCGCAGGTTTTGCATTGGTCTGTACAGATTTTTTCTTACGTTTTTTTGTTTTCTTTTCTTTTACCTCGGAATTTGCATGATTGCTGGACGCTTCTTTCGTCTCCGGTGTTGCCGCCGCGGTCGCCTGCGGGGGATTACTCGCCGAAGCCACCGGCTCCTTTTGTTCACTGCGGTTCATATTGATGCATAACGCCGCAAAGGCGCCAATTGCAGCAATGCCACAGGCTAATGATATATAGAATCCTTTTTGTTTAAAAAACATACTATCACCTCACAAAAATTGTTTGATGATAGTATGTTCGATTTTAAAATAATTTATTCAATTTTATTACAAAGTAACTTTCTCCAAATGCCAAATCTCTTTCGCATATTCTTCGATGGTGCGGTCGGAAGAGAATTTACCGCATTTAGCAGTCTGGAGCATTGCCATCTTCGCCCATCGCTCCTCATCGCGGTATGCTTCTTCTACTTTCTTTTGTGCCGCCTCATAAGAACGGAAGTCTTTCAAAATAAAGTACTGGTCCGCACGCTCATAGCCGTTTGTCTCAAGCAGAGAATTGTAAATCTCACGGAACAAATCAAGATTTTCAGGGGAATATGTTCCATCAATCAACTGGGTAAGCACGGCACGGATATCCGAATCCATGTTGTAAATTTCTTTCGGATCATACTGGTTATTATGCTCGAAATCAATTACTTCCTGTGAGGAAAGGCCGAAGATGAAAGCATTTTCCTCGCCTACTTCTTCTACGATTTCAACATTGGCACCATCCATTGTTCCGAGGGTAGGTGCACCATTTAGCATAAATTTCATATTACCGGTACCGGATGCCTCTTTACTTGCAGTTGAAATCTGCTCTGATACATCAGCAGCAGCAAAAATGATTTCTGCATTGGACACACGGTAGTTTTCAATAAATACAACTTTGATTTTTCCTTCAATTGAAGCGTCATTGTTTACTACGTCAGCAACACTGTTAATCAGTTTGATAATTGCCTTTGCACGGCGGTATCCGGCAGAAGCTTTCGCACCAAAAATGAAAGTACGAGGATACATATCCATACCCGGATTTTTCTTCAACTGATTATACAAATACATAACATGCAAAATGTTAAGCAGCTGGCGTTTGTACTCATGCAGACGTTTTACCTGTACATCGAAAATCGAATGAGGGTCTACTTCAACACCATTGTGCTCCTTAATATACTTCGCAAGACGAACTTTATTCTGGAACTTGATATTCATAAATTCCTGCTGCGCTTTTTTATCATCCACAAAAACAGAAAGTTTATCAATTTTAGACAAGTCTGTAATCCACTCATCACCGATTTTGTCTGTTACCCATGCAGCAAGTTTCGGATTTCCATGAAGCAGGAAACGACGCTGTGTAATACCATTTGTCTTGTTATTAAATTTCTCCGGCATCATTTCATAGAAATCTTTTAATTCCTGATGTTTCAAAATTTCCGTATGAAGCCTTGCCACACCATTTACCGAAAATCCGGCAGCGATAGCAAGATGTGCCATCTTGACCTGACCATCATAAATAATTGCCATACTTTTTACTTTATCCTGATTATCCGGATACTTTGCCTGAATCTCATTCTGGAAACGACGGTTAATTTCCTCGGTAATCTGATAAATTCTAGGAAGCAGACGGGAGAATAACTCAAGCGGCCATTTCTCCAATGCTTCCGCCATAATTGTATGGTTTGTATAAGCACAGGTACGGGTTGTGATATCCCACGCATCATCCCACTCAAGACCATATTCATCTAACAAAATACGCATCAATTCAGGTACTGTTACCGTTGGATGGGTATCATTTAACTGGAAACATACTTTTTCCGGAAGACCATGAATATCATTGTGGTTTTCCATATACTTCATAATCGCACGCTGCACGCTTGCCGATACAAAGAAATACTGCTGTTTCAAGCGAAGCTCTTTTCCTGCCATATGGTTGTCATTTGGATACAGCACTTCACAAATAGTACGGGCAAGGTTCTGCTGCTCAACTGCCTTCTGATAATCACCTTTATCAAAAGAATCCAGATTGAACGTATCAATTGCCTCAGCATCCCAGATACGAAGTGTGTTTACAATGTGGTTTCCGTAACCGACAACCGGCAAATCATAAGGCACTGCCATTACGGACTGATAATTTTCCTGTACAAAACGATCCCTTCCGGTCTTTTCGTCTTTTCTTACCGCTACATAACCGCCAAAACGTACTTCAACGGCATATTCCGGACGCTTCATCTCAAATGGATTACCATCTTTTAACCAGTCATCCGGTGCTTCAATCTGGAAACCATTTTCGATTTTCTGCTTGAACATACCATATTTGTAGCGGATACCACAGCCATAAGCCGGATACCCAAGTGTAGATAAGGAATCCAAAAAGCAGGCTGCCAAACGTCCAAGACCACCATTACCAAGAGCTGCATCCGGCTCTTCATCCTCAAGCAAGTCTAAGTTTACACCCATCTCGTCAAGTACCTCGCGTACAACTTTGTCCTCTTTGAGGTTGATAATCATGTTACCAAGTGCACGACCCATCAAAAACTCCATGGACAAATAGTAAACTGTCTTCACATCCTTTTTCTCATAGGCTTTGTGCGTTGCCATCCAGTCATCAACTACGATATCTTTGACTGCATAAGAAACTGCCTGAAACAACTGCTGTGGAGTTGCCTCTTCAACCGAACGGCGGAACAACAATTTCATGTAGTTCGAAATGTTATTCTTCAATTCCTTTTTCTTTTCCTTTTCCGTTACAAATGCCATAAATTACCTCTCTTTCTGTAACAAACTCTTCGTTACGCTTCCACTTTTGTAACACCCAGTGTAACAGCCTCACCGTTAATTTTCCAATCTGCGGTGTAACCTTCTACTTTATCCAAAATAACCTCATCTGCCAAAACATCGGCTTTAATCTGAGATTCATTTGCTTTGATGATTTCTTTAATCTTATCATTTCCCTGCTCGTAAACACGGATATGGTCAACCACTTCAAAACCTGCATCTTTACGCATGGTCTGAATTTTACTGATAACCTCACGCACAAATCCTTCCTCGATTAACTCCGGTGTCAGGTTTGTATCCAATACAACGGTAATACCGTGATCTTCCTCGCTCACATAGCCATCCATCTGTGCCGTTTCTACCAGCAAATCCTCTGTTGCCAGCACTTCATCTACGCCGCCAACCGTAACAGTCACTTCACCGGAAGCATTCAACGCATCCATCGTAGCATTGCCATCTAATCCGGCAAGCACTTCTTTCAATTCGTTCAAACGGCTTCCGAAACGGCGTCCGAGAGTACGAAGCTGCGGCTTAAACTGATATGTCGTAAATTCTTTTGTATCATTGGTAAATACAACTTCTTTTACGTTTAACTCATCTGCGATAATTTCTTTATAGAAATCGGACAATTCGCCTTCTGCCTTTACATACATTTTTCCAATTGGCTGACGGTTTTTGATATTTGCTGTATTACGGCATGCACGGCCAAGAACAACAATGTCCAAAAGCTGTTTCATCTGTGTCTCAAGTTCTTTGTCAATCCATTCTTCCTTAACTTTCGGAAAATCACACAAATGAATACTTTCCGGTGCTTTTGAATCCAGATTGCACACGAGATTCTGATAAATGCTCTCGGTCATAAATGGAATCATCGGAGCTGCTGCCTTACTGATTGTTACAAGTGCCGTATACAAAGTCATGTAGGCATTCATTTTATCCTGCTCCATGCCTTTTGCCCAGAAACGATCACGACAGCGGCGCACATACCAGTTACTCATATCTTCCACAAAACTCTGCAGTGCTTTTGCGGTCTCCGGAATTTTGTAGTTGTCAAGGTCATCATCAACTTCTTTAACCGTCGAATACAGACGGGACAAAAGCCAGCGGTCCATAATCGAAAGTTTATCATATTCTAATGTATGCTCGGTTGGATTAAACTGGTCAATCTCCGCATACAACACATAAAAGGCATATGTGTTCCACAGTGTACCCATGAATTTACGCTGTCCTTCGGTAACTGCTTTTCCATGGAAACGGTTCGGCAGCCATGGCGCACTGTTTACATAGAAATACCAGCGGATTGCGTCTGCTCCATAATTTTCCAGAGCATCAAACGGATCTACGGCATTTCCCTTACTCTTACTCATCTTCTGTCCATTTTCATCCTGCACATGTCCAAGAACGATTACATTTTCATATGGTGCTTTGTTGAAAAGTAAAGTAGATTCTGCCATCAGCGAATGGAACCATCCACGTGTCTGGTCAACCGCCTCGGAGATAAACTGGGCCGGAAACTGTTTCTCAAACACGTCTTTATTTTCAAATGGATAGTGATACTGTGCAAATGGCATCGCACCGGAGTCAAACCAACAGTCGATTACTTCCGGTACACGGTGCATAACTTTTCCACAATCCGGACAGGTAAAGGTTACTTCATCAATGTATGGACGGTGGAGTTCTACCTCAGCGGCTTTTGGATCTCCGGCACGCTCTGCCAGTTCTTTTCTTCCGCCGATACATTCCTGATGTCCACATCCTTCACACTCCCAGATGTTTAATGGAGTTCCCCAATAACGGTTACGGGAAATTGCCCAGTCCTGAATATTCTCTAACCAGTTTCCAAAACGTCCTTTTCCAATTGACTCCGGAATCCAGTTTACAGTGTTATTATTTTTAATCAAATCGTCTTTTACTGCTGTTTCACGGATATACCAGGATTCTCTTGCATAGTAAATCAACGGTGTATCACAGCGCCAGCAGTGTGGATATTCATGCTCAAACTTCGGTGCATCAAACAACTGTCCTCTGGCATCTAAGTCTTTTAATACCTCAGGGTCCGCTTTCTTTACGAAAATACCTGCAAATGGAGTCTCTTCTGTCAACTCGCCTTTTTCATTTACAAACTGCACAAAAGGAAGGTCATAGTTTCTTCCCACATTGGCATCATCTTCACCAAATGCCGGTGCGATATGAACAATACCGGTACCATCGGTCATCGTAACGTAAGTATCACAAGTTACGAAAAATCCTTTTTTGTTCTGCTTATCAGCACACTCTTTCGCGCAGGCAAACAATGGCTCATATTCTTTATGCTCTAATGCGGTTCCCGGAAAACTCTCTAACACTTCATAAGCCGGCTCATCATCTTTTGCCAGTTTACCAAGTACTGTATCCAAAAGATCCTGCGCCATATAATAAGTATAGCCATCTGCTGCTTTTACTTTACAGTAAGTATCATTCGGGTTTACACAAAGAGCCACGTTACTTGGCAGAGTCCAAGGTGTCGTCGTCCATGCAAGGAAATAGGCATCCTCACCTGTCACCTTAAAGCGGACAATAGCAGAACGCTCTTTTACGGTTTTGTATCCCTGTGCAACTTCCTGTGCGGACAACGGTGTACCGCAGCGAGGGCAGTAAGGCACTATTTTAAATCCTTTATACAAAAGGTCTTTATTCCAGATTTCCTTCAATGCCCACCACTCAGACTCAATATAATTGTCATCATATGTGACATATGGGTCATCCATGTCAGCCCAGAAACCTACGGTATCGGAAAAGTCTTCCCACATACCTTTGTATTTCCAGACAGATTCTTTACACTGATTGATAAATGGTTCCATACCATATTCTTCAATCTGCTCTTTTCCATCCAGACCTAACAGTTTTTCTACTTCCAGCTCAACCGGCAAACCATGCGTGTCCCATCCGGCTTTACGCGGCACACGATAACCTTTCATTGTACGGTAACGCGGAATCATATCTTTGATAACACGGGTCAGCACATGACCAATATGCGGTTTTCCGTTCGCAGTTGGCGGTCCATCGTAAAACATATACGTTGGTGCCCCCTCACGCAGTTTAATACTTTTGCGGAAAATATCTTTGTCTTTCCAAAATTTTTCTACTTCTTTTTCTCTCTCGACAAAATTCATGCCTGTTGATACTTTGTTATACATAGTTACCTCCATAAAAATAAAATAAAAAAGCTCCCATCCAACTAGGATGAGAGCCTAAACTTTCATTATACCACCTGTCTTCTACGTCAGGACTGTGAGTGTTTCACAAACCGAACATATATCCTTTTAACGGGGAATACCGGCGCAGTCTACTGGATAAAAACCGTTCGACTTTGCAGCTAAGGAGTGATATTCGCCTATGCTTACTGGTGCCGGATTCTCACTATCGCCGGCTCACTGAAACACTTCCACACAGGGTACTGTCTCCGTCAACGCTTTTCTCTATGAGCATTTTCATGATAGTACGATTATTTGCAATTGTCAAGAGTTTGATATTTCTTGCCATCCAAATTAAATTCACTGACAATCTGATTTAAATTGTTAGCACTTTCTTCGCTATCCTGCATAAATGTTTCGGTCGCCTCAATCTTCTGAACCATCTCGGAAGTTTTCTCTGCAATGTCCGAAACACCGGTTGCCGACTCATTTACCGTCAGATTAATCTCTTCGATTGAATGAGAAATATCGGTAATCGCATCAACCAACGTAACAATTGACTGATTAATTTTGGTCATGCCATCTTCAAAAGTAGCAGCATCTTCAGAATACTTCTCGCCAACTTCCATAAATCCTTTATAATCGCCAAGAACCGTATTTTCCAAAAAGTCCATTGCATTCTGTAAACAGTCTACCATACCGCTTACTGCGTTATGTACCTCACCAATAATGCTGTCAATATCACCAACTGCATTCTGGGTCTGTGTAGCCAAAGCACCGATTTCGGTTGCTACAACGGCAAATCCTTTACCGGCCTCTCCTGCTCTTGCTGCTTCAATGGAAGCATTTAAGGCAAGGAGATTTGTCTGAGAAGAAATTTCCATAATATTATGCGTAAGTTCATTAATCTTCTCTACCGCTTCTGCCTGCTTCATCGCAACTTCCGTACGCTGTTTCACTTCTGCATACATTTCATCTGTACGTTTTCCGGCATTTTCCGTCGTTGTCTTTAACTGGTTCGCACGTTCCATCACTTCCGTTGACAGTGTAGCGCCTCTTTCCGAAAGTGCTTCAATACTTTCGGCATTTTCTTTTACAGTTGCAATCGTCTGATTTACTGTATCCGTTGCACTGGCTGCTTCTTCCATCGCTGCTGCGAGTTCTTCTGTCGTAGCCGAGTTATTATTACAGATATCATTGACCTCTGACATATTCACAGTCAAGTCGGTAACATTATCACCCATTTTAATTCCTGCCTGGTCAATTAACGCTACCATCGCACGAAGTTTACTTCGCATCTGCTGTACGGCACGCGCCATCGCACCGGTCTCGTCCTTCATACGGACTAATTTCTCACCCTTTTCACTTTTTACAAAATTAAGTTTCGCCGTATTCTCAATAATTCCTGTCAAATCCTTAATTGGACGAATCATCGAACCACTGAAGAAAAATCCTGTAATTGTTGCATATAAAATTGCTGCAACAATCGCAATAATCATCATATACATCAAGTGGGTGGAATTGCTCTGCACTTCTTTATCTAAAACAGCCATTGCCAATTTCATGCCATTCTTCAATGAAACAGCACTTACCATTTTCCTGCTTCCATTATAAGTGTACTCTTTTATTTCGCCCGTCTTTCCGGCCTTCACAAATGAGGCCAAATCGCCATCCACTTTCTGCAAATCCGTTCCCTGTTTTATATCCTTATGTGACAAAACTTTATTCGATGAATCAACCAAGAAAGCATATCCGGAATCAAAACATTTGGCTTTGTCAGCAAGTTGTTTTAACTGATTAAAGTCGATATCCATGCCAACAACTCCAATTGCTTCATTGTCAATCATAATCGGAACAACATAGGAAATCATATATACATTCACGTTAGAATTTAAATACGGATCCATCCAAGTTGCCTTTCCATTTTTAACCGGAATATAATACCAGCCCACATGTTCTGTATCGTCTTTGTCAAAACTGCTGAAATCTGTCGGTGTCAATGACTTAAAATCTGCATTCTCACTCTCTTTCGAAGCAAAAATACCGGATGTTGCTTCTGTAAATTCCGGATTATAGCGGATATAATAAGTCATCGCGCCCTTCGTGTTATTCGCACACTGAAGAGCTGTAGTCTCTAACGCCTCCGTACAGGAATCCACGTAGCTGCTGCTGCTTTTAAACTTGTCTACATCCTGAATCTGATTTTTTGTTACATCTGCAAGAGTATCCACCGCAACTTCTACCTGCGAAAGCAGGTTATCGATATCTTTCCCATACCCTTCACTCACTGTCGTCAATTTTTCTTTTGCATCACTGTTGGCAACTGCTCTCGAATTATAATATCCTATAATTCCGCAAATTAAAGCAGTTATAGCCGTTGTTCCTACCAATAGTAACAATATGCGAAATCGCAATGATTTTGATTTCATACACACGCTCCTCCTATCTCATAAGTAAAATCAATGTTATATCTATTTTACTGCTGATAAGGAAAAAATGCAATTATAACTTTAGATATTTTTATTTTATTTTTATTTTTTCTTGTGCTCTCCGGTAATTGAGAAAATGACCCATTCCGCAATGTTGCAGGCATGGTCTCCGATTCGCTCAAAGTACTTTGCAATCATAAGTAAATCCGTCGCACAAGCCCCCTCTTCCGGATTACTGCGAATAAGAGAAATTACATCCTCTCTTGACTTAATAAATAAATCATCAATGATGTCATCATGCGCAATGACTTCTTTTGCTTTTTTCTCATCTTTTTCTACATATGCTTCCACGCTCTGCACAACCATATAGGTCGTTTCTGCTGCCATCTTCCGAATATGCTCCATATCTCTTTTATACTTAGCATCAATTAAATGCAGCGTTACTTCCGAAATATCTGCTGCCTGATCACCAATTCTTTCCATGTCTGTAATCATTTTCAGTGCCGATGAAATTACGCGCAGATCCCTTGCCACAGGCTGCTGCTGCAGCAAAAGTTTCAAGCAGAGATTTTCTATAATCCGCTCTTCCTCATTAATTTCATCATCATAATCAATTACTTTTTCCGCCTGTTCTTTGTCACGGTTATTCAGTGCGCTGATTGCCATGCCGATTGCCTGGCCAATCATATGCCCCATCTGAATCATGTCCTGATTTAATTCTGTAAGCTGTCTGTCAAATCGATTTCTCATCATCCAAACCTCCCCGTAATATAATCTTCTGTACGTTTATCCGTTGGCATGGAAAATAATTTTTCCGTTTTGTCCATTTCAACTACTTCTCCAAGAAGGAAAAATACCGTGCGGTCAGATACACGTGTTGCCTGCTGCATATTATGCGTTACCATTACAATTGTTTGCCCGGTGCGGTTAATCTCTGAAAATAAACTAAGCAGCTCATCAGATGCCTTTGAATCGAGTGCACCAGTTGGTTCATCAGCCAAAATAAGCTTCGGATTTGTAATTAATGCGCGAGCAGCTGCGGCACGCTGTTTTTGCCCGCCTGAAACCTCATATGGATATTTTTTAAGTAATGCGCTGATACCAAGACGTTCTGCGATTGGCACCAAACGATCATGCATTTTTTTGTAAGGCATTCCGGCAAGTACAAGTGGAAGATAAATATTGTCCTCAAGTGTGAAGGTGTCTAACAGATTAAAATCCTGAAATACAAAGCCGAGATTGTCACGGCGAAATGCTGAGATTTGAGATTCCTTCAATTTTGACAGATTATTTCCATCTAAAATTACATTGCCTTCAGTTGGTTTATCTAAAGCAGCAAGGATATTTAAAAGTGTTGTTTTGCCTGAACCAGATTCGCCCATAATAGCAACATACTCGCCCTGCTCTACACTGAAATTTACATTCTTCAGTGCCTCAACCTTATTGCCGCCAAAGCGGGTGGAATATATTTTTTTCAATCCATTTACTTCAAGTATTGTCAT
>OGZH01000434.1_pt1 | contig 29613 bp, 29 predicted proteins | sample 1576741 | NCBI WGS metagenome assembly OGZH01 (sample SAMEA3541560, study PRJEB24748) | human gut metagenome | biome: human gut; feature: human-associated habitat; material: faeces | place: China | collected 2012 | reverse complement strand
ACTACCTGATTATACCGTGTCGGCTCCGCCCTTTTCCAGTAACTCCCTTCCCGTTCAATAAAATCATTGATTCCGATTTCCAAGATACAATATCTTGGCTGCAATTGAACTGCATCCGTATAGAACCGCTTCTTTAGATACTTTGTTGTATCTCCTGCAATGCCCCTGTTCACAAGCAAGTGATCACCGCTTCTAAAATAGGCATCTAACTCCCAATATTCTGTAATGGAATCCCCAATAAACAGAAAATCCGGTTTTTGTTTTGTATAGCACAATGCATGATTTTTTATATCGAACTCTTTTCTTTTTTTATCTGCTGCAACATCTTTAGAATAATATTCCAGCCTCTTATATCCTTCATCTGTCGAACTCATCTATTGCCTCCTTTCAGTTAATTATAAAAACTTTGAGTTTTCTATATTTGGACAAGGTATCTGTGGGGCAGATGTTGCTTTTGAGGTTTATCAGGTACACCCGTTTTTTCATGGACAAGATAATCCGAGGAGATACCATATGGGTAGATGGAGTGAGGAAAATCCTAATCCTCATGCAATTTATCCCAGAATTTATACGGCAAGTAGCCCCCATACTACTTATAATAGGGCATTTAATGATTATCATGTATTTGATGCGGATTATTTCCGTTTTAAAACAATGACTATCGGATATAATATACCCAGGAATATAGTCTCACGTTTGGGTATGTCTTCGTTAAAAGTCTATTTAACTGGGGAAAATCTATTTACGATTCGTGCAGATCATAAGATGAAAGATTTTGATCCAGAAGCAACAAGTAGTACGGTTCGTGCCTTAGGTAGCAAATCTTTGGCATTGGGAGTGAATGTTTCATTTTAATAGGAGGAAATTGGTTTATGAAATTATATATAAAAAATTTGATTCTGTTTTGTTCATTAGTGAGTGTGTTGACATCTTGTGATTTGGATGTTGTACCGCCGGCTGAAATTTCTGCAGAGAATTTCTGGAAAACGGAGAAGGATGCGTGGTATGCATTGAATGGTTGTTATCAATCTATGCCTGCTGTGGATATTTGGGATGAAATGTGTACGGATAATGCGCATAGTCATAAACCGTGGGAAGGGAATATGGAAATGGTTCAACAAAATGGCATTAATACGGCGGCTCCTTATGGAAATTATGATTTTAATGCTATTCGAACTGCAAATACATATATTGCTCGTGTCGACGAGTGCGATATGAGTGAAGAACTAAAAGTCAGGACAAAGGCTGAAGCACGTTTTTTTAGAGCTTTTGCATATTTGACCTTGACGCAATATTTTGGTAAGGTGGCTATAGTTACAGAAGAATTACCTTATGATGCTCCGACAATTGCTCGTAATTCTGTGGAAGAAGTTCGTAATTTTATATTAACAGAGTTAGCGGAGGTTGCTGAAATATTACCAGAAAGTTATAGCGGTGGATTTATGAATGAAATAGGGCGTGTAACGCGATATGCAGCTTTAGCATTGCGTTCTCGGGCCGCACTGTATTTTGGTAATTATGAAGAAGCAGAGAAATCAGCAAAAGCAGTGATAGACAGCGGTAAATATTCATTGTTTAAATTGACTTCACTGAATGCGGCTCAAGAGCAAGAGGCTGAGGAGATGGACTTGTATATAGACTTCGCTGAACTAGGAATTGATAAAGATAAATTTATAAAGGGCATGTTCAGCTACGAAGCTCTTTGGCAAGGTACCTTATATATAGGCAAAGGCAAGAAAGACAAACTGAACAAGGTGGACATTGTGGGCTTCCTGTATAAGAAAGGCGGACTGGTGCGCGAAGATGTAGGACAGGTGGATGTGAAGGAGCACTATGCTTTCGTGGCAGTCCGCCGCAGCAAAGTAAAGCAATTGCTTACACTGCTGCGCGGGGAAAAAATCAAGGGGATGAAGACTTTGATAGAAGAAGCTCGTTGACAGTATGTTATGAAGCATATCCGGTGATGTTATTAAGCATGGGAAAATAGTTTGTTTTTGATAATCATGCACTTTTTTTTCAGTTTTTATTCCCGGTAGAAAGTTTTTTCAGCTTCTATCTTTCAGTTTACTTTTTAATACTTTCCTTGTTAAGTATACATAACAGTTTGGCGTATATTTCTTGTATATACCAATAAAAAGTAAGGCAAATACGCGATAAAGAAGAAAATTTATAAGGAAAGATTTGCAATGCAGAAATAATTCCGTAATTTCGCCATGTCGAAAGACATAAACGAACGAAATTGTATAACCAAAACAAACTTCAAATGAAAAAGCATAATTTCAACGCAGGACCTTCCATTCTTACGCGTGAGGTGATAGAGGATACGGCGAAGGCTATTTTAGATTTCAATGGATCCGGTCTGTCTCTTATGGAGATTAGCCACCGCGCCAAGGACTTCCAGCCCGTAGTGGACGAAGCCGTAGCACTGTTCAAAGAACTACTTAACATTCCCGAAGGCTATTCGGTGCTGTTCCTGGGGGGTGGTGCAAGTCTGGAATTCTGCATGATACCTTTCAACTTCCTCGAAAAGAAGGCCGCTTACCTCAATACGGGTGTGTGGGCAAAGAAAGCCATGAAGGAAGCCAAGGGATTTGGCGAGGTTGTAGAGGTTGCCTCTTCTGCTGAAGCCACTTATACTTACATTCCGAAAGATTATACGGTACCGGCCGATGCGGACTATTTCCATATCACCACCAACAATACTATCTATGGTACGGAATTGAAGGAAGACCTGAACGTAAACGTTCCTATGATTGCCGATATGTCGTCCGATATTTTCTCCCGTCCTATTGATGTGTCCAAATACATCTGTATCTATGGCGGTGCACAGAAGAATCTGGCTCCTGCGGGCGTAACATTCGTCATCGTGAAGAATGATGCGGTAGGCAAGGTGTCCCGCTACATCCCGACCATGCTGAACTATCAGACTCACATCGACGGCGGTTCAATGTTTAATACTCCTCCCGTTGTTCCTATCTATGCGGCATTGCAGACATTGCGCTGGATAAAGGCTCAGGGCGGTGTGAAGGAAATGGAACGTCGCGCCATCGAAAAGGCGGATATGCTGTATGCCGAGATAGACCGCAACAAGATGTTCGTGGGTACTGCCGCCAAAGAAGACCGTTCACGCATGAACATCTGCTTCGTAATGGCTCCCGAATACAAGGAACTGGAAGCCGACTTCCTGAAATTCGCTACCGAAAAGGGTATGGTAGGTATCAAGGGACACCGTTCCGTAGGCGGTTTCCGTGCATCTTGCTACAATGCCATGCCGAAGGAAAGCGTACAGGCTTTGATAGACTGCATGCAGGAATTTGAGAAACTTCATTAATAATATTTGTTCACCACAGAGGGCACAGAGTCCCACAGAGATGAAATGAAAAGGAAAACTCTGTGAAACTTCGTGCGGTTCTGTGGTGAATCTTTTTTTAATACCATTGAATCATGAAAGTATTAGTTGCAACAGACAAACCGTTTGCAAAAGTTGCAGTAGACGGTATTCGCAAAGAAATTGAAGCAGCAGGCTATGAACTTGCCTTGCTGGAAAAATATGGCGATAAGGCAAAATTGCTGGAAGCCGTGAAAGATGCCAATGCCATTATTATCCGTAGCGACATTATTGATGCCGAGGTTTTGGATGCCGCCAAAGAGCTGAAAATCGTAGTGCGTGCCGGTGCGGGGTATGACAATGTGGACTTGGATGCCGCAACCGCCCACAATGTATGTGTGATGAACACTCCGGGGCAGAACTCCAACGCTGTGGCCGAACTGGCTTTCGGGCTTATGGTAATGGCTGTCCGCAATCTGTACAACGGTACTTCCGGTACGGAGCTGAAAGGCAAGAAGCTGGGCATTCATGCTTACGGTAACGTAGGCCGCAATGTAGCCCGCATAGCCAAAGGTTTCGGTATGGATATTTACGCATTCGACGCTTTCTGCCCGAAAGAGGTTATCGAGAAAGACGGTGTAAAGGCTGTGGCTTCGGCCGAGGAGCTTTATTCTGCCTGCGACATCGTTTCGCTGCACATTCCCGCAACGGCGGAAACCAAGAACTCCATTAACTATGCTTTGGTGGGCAGGATGCCGAAAGGCGGTCTGCTGGTGAACACCGCGCGCAAGGAAGTTATCAATGAAGCCGAGCTGATACAACTGATGGAAGAACGTGCCGACTTGAAGTACATGACCGATATTATGCCTGCAGCCAATGATACATTTGCCGCCAAGTTTGCCGGCCGTTACTTCTCCACACCGAAGAAGATGGGCGCGCAGACGGCCGAAGCCAATATCAATGCCGGCATTGCCGCTGCCAGACAGATTGTGGGCTTCCTGAAAGACGGCTGCGAGAAGTTCCGCGTAAATAAGTAATGGATTTATACTCTGACAACCATGGCAACAATAAAACCTTTTAAAGGGATTCGTCCCCCTCAGGATTTGGTAGAGCAGGTGGCATCCCGTCCGTACGACGTCCTGAATTCCGCCGAAGCGCGTGAAGAAGCGGCAGGAAACGAAAAATCCCTGTATCACATCATCAAGCCCGAAATAGATTTTCCGGTCGGTACGGACGAGCACGATGAACGCGTGTACCGGAAAGCGGCCGAGAACTTCCGGATGTTCCAGGACAAAGGCTGGCTGGTGCAGGACGATAAGGAGAACTATTACATATATGCCCAGACCATGAACGGTAAGACGCAATATGGTTTGGTGGTGGGCGCATACGTGCCCGATTACATGAACGGCGTTATCAAGAAGCATGAGCTTACCCGCCGCGACAAGGAAGAAGACCGCATGAAGCATGTCCGTGTGAACAATGCCAACATCGAGCCCGTATTCTTCGCTTATCCCGACAATGCAGTGCTGGATGCGGTCATTGCCCGTTACACGGCACAGAAGCCTGTTTACGACTTTGTGGCTCCGGACGACGGTTTCGGCCATACATTCTGGATTATCGACCGGCAGGAAGATATTGAGGTCATAACCAAAGAATTCGCCAAGATGCCTGCACTTTACATTGCCGACGGACACCACCGCAGTGCAGCCGCAGCCCTGGTGGGTGCGGAGAAAGCCGGACAGAATCCCAATCATCGCGGAGACGAGGAGTACAACTACTTCATGGCAGTCTGTTTCCCCGCCAACCAGTTGACTATCATCGACTACAACCGCGTGGTGAAGGACCTGAACGGGTTGACTCCCGGAGAATTCCTGGCTGCCGTAGGCAAGAACTTCACGGTAGAAGAGAAAGGAACGGAAATCTACAAGCCGGCAGGCCTGCATAACTTCTCCCTTTACCTGGACGGCAAGTGGTACAGCCTTACGGCAAAGCCGGGCACTTACAACGACAACGACCCTATCGGCGTGCTGGATGTTACCATTTCGTCCAACCTGATACTGGATGAAATCCTCGGTATCAAAGACCTCCGTTCCGACAAGCGTATCGACTTTGTCGGCGGTATCCGCGGGCTGGGCGAATTGAAGAAGCGGGTGGACAGCGGTGAGATGAAAGTGGCTTTGGCGCTTTATCCTGTGTCCATGAAGCAGTTGATGGACATTGCCGATACCGGCAATATCATGCCGCCCAAGACCACTTGGTTCGAACCGAAGCTGCGTTCGGGACTGGTAATTCATAAACTGGACTGATTCAGATATCATTTTAAAGAACGGATACGAAGAAGGTGCATGGAAACTTGGCAGGTTTTGATGCACCTTCGCTATTTTATATTGTCATTCCCTTTTCCGGTATACGGAAAATGCCGACCTTTGCCGTCAAAATAAGATACCGCTATTCGGCATTAGTTATTAAAACCAAAAGAACGATATGGGCAAAAAGGAAGAATACAAACTGAAGAACGAACAGTTCCTGCAAAATCTGCGTACCGAAGAAGGTGTAAAGGAGTTGGCTGCCGGCGTGCTTTACCGTATTCTGGAAAGCGGGCAGGGCAGTAGCGCTACTCCTCGCCCGAACAGTATTGTGTCGGTGCATTACAAGGGAACGCTCATTAACGGTAGGGAGTTTGACAATTCCTGGAAGCGCAACTGTCCGGAAGCTTTCCGGCTGAACGAAGTAATCGACGGCTGGCAGATAGCCTTGCAGCAGATGCGCGTGGGCGACCACTGGATAGTCTACATCCCGTACACCGTGGGATACGGCACACGCACCAGCGGGCCTATTCCGGCTTTCTCCACACTGATATTCGAAGTGAAGTTGTTGGGCATTGCCTGAGAGAGGGTGTGAACAATCATGTTACGGAACGGAGACCTTACCCGGGGTGGCATAACGGGTACGTTGTTGCGTTTCACCCTGCCTATGATGGCGGGTTCGTTGCTGCAACAGTGCTATAATATAGCCGATACGCTGATTGTAGGGCAGTGCATCGGTGCGGATGCACTGGCAGCGGTAGGGTCGGCGTATACGCTGATGGTCTTCCTTATCTCCATCCTTCTCGGTTTGTCTATCGGCAGCGGCACGGTATTCTCGCTGCATTACGGTGCGGGAAACCATTCCGCCCTGCGCCGCAGCATTTTCGTGTCGTTCGTACTGATAGGGGCGGTCACGTGCGTGCTGAATATGGCGGTATTCGTATGGCTGGACCCCATTCTCCGTTTGCTGCAAGTGCCGCAGGACATTTACGGCATGATGCGCGGTTACCTGTGGATAATCTTTTGCGGCATTGTCTTTACGTTTATCTATAATTTCTATGCGGCGATGCTGCGGGCGGTGGGAGATTCGGTAACTCCTCTCTGGTTTCTGGCACTCTCTGTGGCGCTGAATATCGTTCTCGACCTGTTTTTCATCCTGCAACTGGACTGGGGCATTGAGGGGGCTGCGATAGCCACGGTCATGGCACAGGGAGTCGCTTCTGCGGGAATAGTGCTCTATACCTGGAGGAAGCGTCCGGAACTGCGGCTGCATATCGGGGACATGCGCTTCGACCGTGGCAGTCTGAAAGAGATAGTCTCTTTCTCCACACTGACCTGTGTGCAGCAGTCGGTCATGAATTTCGGCATCCTGATGATACAGGGGCTGGTCAACAGCTTCGGCACGGCAGTCATGGCCGCCTTTGCCGCTGCCGTCAAGATAGACTCCTTTGCATACATGCCCGTGCAGGAGTTCGGGAACGCCTTTTCCACTTTCATCGCGCAGAACTTCGGGGCGAAACGTTACGGGCGTATCCGCCGGGGTGTCCGCAGCGCCTTGCTTACTACGGTTATCTTTTCGATTATCGTCTCCGTGCTCGTGTTCGTCTTTGCAGAACCGCTGATGCTGATTTTCGTCCATCCGGGCGAAACGGAAATCCTTGCTACCGGAGTGGAGTACCTGCACATAGAGGGTGCGTTTTACTGCGGCATCGGCATTCTGTTCCTGCTTTACGGCTATTACCGGGCTGTCCGGAAGCCGGGGATGTCGGTAGTGCTCACGGTGATTTCGCTGGGCACTCGCGTGGCGCTTTCCTACCTACTGGCGGCTATTCCTTCTGTCGGGGTAACGGGCATCTGGTGGTCTATTCCCATCGGTTGGCTGCTGGCAGACGCGGTGGGTATGCTGTATTATAAAATGAAGAACGGGGCATGAACAATTCCCTTGCGGCATGCTTGCGTTGTGCAGGATTCTTTTTAGTTCTTCATGGAGCCAAGTATCAATAAAAGCGGTATCTTTGCGCCCGATTTTTCAGAAAGAGATACTGTCATGACCAATAATCGTCTTAAAGGATTTACTTACGGAGCCGTTGCCGCTGCCAGTTACGGCATGAACCCGTTGTTTGCATTGCCCTTGTACGGGGCGGGAATGAGTGTGGACTCCGTCCTCTTTTACCGTTACTTTTTCGCCGTTGTGATGCTGGGCATCCTGATGAAAGTGAAGAAACAGTCCTTTGCGCTGAAGAAGGCGGATATACTTCCGCTGGCGGTAATGGGGCTGCTGTTCTCTTTTTCCTCGTTCTTTCTCTTCGAGAGCTATAACTACATGGATGCGGGCATTGCGTCCACCATCCTGTTTGTCTATCCGGTGCTGGTTGCCATCATCATGGCGGTGTTTTTCCACGAAAAGGTCTCCTTCATCACGATGTTCTCCATAGCGCTGGCATTTACGGGCATCTCCCTGCTGTACGAGGGTGGGGACGGGAAGACGTTGAGCATGCTGGGCGTACTGTTCGTTATTCTCTCCTCGCTGACCTACGCCATATACATCGTCGGTGTGAACCGCTCTTCACTCAAGGAGCTGCCTACGGCGAAACTCACTTTCTATGCTTTGCTCTTCGGCATCAGCATCTATGTGGTGCGTCTGGATTTTTGCACGGCTTTGCAGCCCGTCCCTTCGCCGGTGCTGTGGGCAAATGTCCTTTCGCTGGCTTTGTTTCCCACTATCATTTCGCTGGTGCTGATGACGCTCTCCATCCACCTCATCGGCTCCACGCCGGCTGCCATATTGGGGGCGCTGGAACCGGTGACGGCGCTGTTCTTCGGCGTAGTGGTGTTTGGTGAGCAGCTCACTCCGCGCATCATGCTCGGCGTACTGATGATACTTACTGCCGTAACACTGATAATTGCGGCGAAGCCGTTGTTGCAACTGGTGAGGAGGCGCATCGGCTGAAAAGCGGCTCTTTCTTCTGCCGCGATAAAGTTTTTTTTGCCGGCTATCAAAAGGCGGATAGCAAAAAGTGTAGTATCTTTGCGGCATGAGCGAAGATACGTATAAAACCATAGCCGTCCCGTCCGAGGGAATTTATACCGAGAAGCGCAGCAAGTTTATCGCTATTGCCTTGCCGGTGCGTACGGTTGAAGAAGTAAAGGCGCATCTGGAAACTTATCAGAAGAAATACTACGATGCCCGCCACGTGTGTTATGCCTATATGCTGGGGCACGAGCGCAAGGATTTCCGTGCCAATGACAACGGCGAACCGTCCGGTACGGCGGGAAAGCCCATCCTGGGGCAGATAAACTCGAACGGGCTGACGGACATCCTGATTGTCGTAGTCCGTTATTTCGGCGGCATAAAGCTGGGAACCAGCGGACTGATAGTGGCTTATAAGGCTGCCGCTGCCGAGGCTATCGCTGCCGCCACCGTCATTGAAAAGACGGTGGACGAAACGGTGACCGTCCTTTTCGAGTATCCTTTCATGAACGATGTGATGCGCATTGTCAAGGAAGAGGAGCCGGAGATGCTGGAGCAGTCGTACGACATGGACTGCCGCATGACGCTCCGCATCCGCAAGTCGGCAATGCCCAAGTTGAGGGCGCGTCTGGAGAAGGTGGAGACTTTACGTTTTGAGGAAGCGTAAAGTCTCCGGGTTTTCCACATCTTTTGTACGGATTTACTTATCTTTGCACACTTATTTAATCAAAATCGAGTTGATATGGCATTTGAAGCAACCAAGCGCGAGCTGGGCGAACTGTATACCTTCTTCCGTCTGCTGGCGGACGGGAAGGTCTTTCCGGGAACGCCGGACGCGCAGAGAGATGATAGAAAGTGTTGGCCTGTGGCGCTGATACAGAGAGAGGAACATGACGGCACGCGCCGCTATTATATCGGGGAAGAGGATGTGCGCATTGTCAGCGGTACGGTGGAGAAGGACGGTACGTTTACCGCATCGGCAGGAAAAGAGCCGCTTTCGTTTCCCCGTGCGGACTTTGGCGATGCGGCGGAAATCATACTCCATCTGCTCAGAAATGAGCAAGGCGAGGAGGTGGAAGTTTCCGAAGGGCTGGAAGCCTTTCTGGATGCTGTGAACATCTACGACTTGGAGTCCAGAACCGATGACCGTACCGACTTCTCCGTAGCTTTCTGGAGTGCGGACGCTCCGCTCACGGGCTTCACCGTCCGTTGTCGTCTCAGCCGCATGAATCCTTTGCTGGACGGCGGGCGCACGGCCAATCTGAAGCTGGAGCAGAGCGGCGTGAAGTTTGCCGTGCCCACGGTAAACAAGGTGAACGCTTTGCCCGAATCGCCTATGGAAGTTGCCGAACGCATGATGATGATTGAGCGTCTGGGCGGCGTGTTGAAGTATTCCGACGTTGCCGACCGTGTGTTCCGCTGCAACCTGCTGATGATAGACCTCCACTTCCCCCGTATGCTGGCCGAGATGGTGCGTATCATGCACCTGGACGGCATTACCCGTGTTGCCGAACTGACGGAACGCATTAAGGAGATGAATCCCCTGAAAATCAAGGACGAACTGATAAACAAGCACCGCTTCTACGAATTCAAGATGAAACAGTTCCTGCTGGCGCTTGCAACGGGCATGCGTCCGGCAAAGATTTACAACGGTACGGACTCTGCCGTGGAAGGCATGCTGCTGACCAATGGAGACGGCGGGGTGCTCTGCTACCATAAGTCCGACCGGCAGACCTTTGCCGACTTCCTTTACCGGAACACCCGTTTCGAGAAGGGTTCGGTAGATAAGGACAAATACGGCTTCCTGGAGCGGGAGAACGGTGTGTATTACTTTAAACTGAACGTAAAGATAGGATTGGTAAAGCGCTGACCGTCTGTTTAGCGCCGGTATGGGCGGAACGGCAGACTGAAACTTAACGCATTTACTCTCCTTACATAAAAACATATATCCTAACAATGAGCAACGAAGTATTGGAAAATATCAAGTCGCGCCGCAGCGTGCGTACTTACACGGAACAGCAGGTTTCCGCCGGAGATTTGAACCTTATACTGGAAGCGGCAGCGTATGCCCCCAGCGGTATGAACTTCCAGACGTGGCATTTCACCGCCATCCAGGATGCCGCCGTGCTGACCGAACTGAATGAAAAGATAAAAGGCGCTTTTGCCAAGAGCGACGACCCTCATTTGCAGGAGCGCGGACATAGCGAAACCTATTGTTGCTATTACCATGCTCCGACGCTGGTCATCGTCTCCAACGAGCCTACCCGCTGGTGGGCGCCTATGGACTGCGCATGCGCCTTGCAGAATATTTTCCTTGCCGCCAAGTCTTTGGGCATCGGCTCTTGCTGGATTAACCAATTGGGGCAGACCTGCGACGACCCCGACGTGCGTGCTTTCCTCACCCGCCTCGGCATTCCCGAAAATCACCGTGTGTACGGCTGTGCCGCCTTGGGCTATGCCCCTGCGGACGCTCCCGTGAAAGAAAAGAATCTGGCGGCAGGCACGGTAACCGTAATCCGCTGACGGTGCATATATCATGTATCATGTATAGGCGGAGAGCCTGTTTATATCCCCGCCAGGATGTACCATACGGCAACAAGGTGGCAGCCCGACCCCGCCAGTACGAAGAAATGAAAAGCCGAGTGCATATAGCGCACGCTGCGTATGGAATACAACGCCGCACCGCCTATATAGCATACCCCTTCGCCGATAATCCAATAGCAGGATACGGGCGCAACGGCAAAAAGCTGTTTGAACACCACCAGTACGGACAGCCCCATAAGGATGTAGCACACCGTTTCCACATAGCTGTGTTCTTCCATTTTGCGGAAGCTGATGATAGTGCCCGCAACGGCGCACAGCCAGACAAAGCAGAACAGTCCCCAGCCCCATAGCCCTTCATCGCGCAAGGCAATCAGCGTAACGGGAGAGAAACTTCCGGCAATGTGCCAGTAGATAGCCGCGTGGTCCCAATGGCGCAACCGCCGTTTCCACGGGTTATGGTGCTTCAGGGAGTGGTAAAGGGTGGAGGACAGGTAGGAGCCGCCCATACCGAACAGGTAGAGCCACATGCCGAGTATCGCCCACGGGTCTTGTGCCCGGTAGCATTTCATCAGGAAGAATCCCCCGATAATGACCGCCATCGAGATGCCTATGCCGTGAGACAGGCTGTTGACCGTTTCTTCGCCTCTGCTGTAGAAGAGACCGTTCCTTTTTCTTTTGTGAGTGGTACTCATAGATTTATTTGTGGCATAAAAGCAGGGGGGATATATAAACCAGGAAACAAATGGTATGTATTTTTTTCAGGCACGGATTACACGGATTTCACAGGTTTCGCAGATTACGCAGATTACACGGATTTCACGAATTACACAGAGTTCGCAGAAACAGAAAAAATCAAGTAAATCCGTGAAATCCGTGTAATCCGTGCCTAAAAAAATCATCGGGTATATTTCACTACCCTATTCGAAGCACCCGTAGCACGTAGGCAGCAGTTTGCGGTCGCCCAACGTATTGTCCACCCGTGCCACGTTCACCCAGAACTTGTTGTCGCGTACGCTTTCTATCGGATAGGCGGCTTTCTGCCGGGTATAGCTGTGCTCCCATGTATCGGCCACCACTTCATATTCGGGATGCGGGGCATTTACCAGCACATTGTCGTTCTTGTCCGCTTCGCCGTTCTTCACTTCCTGAATTTCCTGCCAGATGGCGAGCATTACGTGTACGAAGTTATCCAGTTCGGCAAGGCTTTCGCTCTCCGTGGGTTCTATCATCAGCGTGCCGTGAACGGGGAAGGAGAGGGTAGGCGCATGATAGCCGTAGTCCATCAGTCGCTTGGCGATGTCGTTTTCGCTGATGCCCGTTTCCTCGTGCACCTTGCGGCACTCCAGTATCATTTCGTGGCCGACAAAGCCGTTTGCCCCGCGATAAACGATGCCGTAGGTATCCTTGAAGCATGCAGCCAGGTAGTTGGCGTTCAGGATGGCCGTTTGGGTGGCGCGTGCCAGCCCTTCCGCACCCATCATGCGGATGTAGCCGTAGGTGATGGGCAGGATGCCCGCACTGCCGAAGGGTGCTGCCGCTACTTCATTGGCGGCATTGCCGAACAGTCCGTGGCCCGGCAGGAACGGAACCAGATGCTCTGCCACGCAGATAGGGCCTACGCCCGGTCCGCCGCCGCCGTGAGGAGACGCGAATGTCTTGTGCAGGTTCAGGTGGCAGACATCGGCGCCGATAAATCCGGGGTTGGTCAGCCCCACCTGGGCATTCATGTTGGCGCCGTCCATATACACCTGCGCGCCGCAGGCATGGATAATCTGGCAGATTTCCACGATTTCCGTTTCAAAGATGCCGTGGGTGGAGGGGTAGGTAATCATCAGCGCGGCAAGGCTGTCCTTGTTCTCTTCGGCTTTGGCGCGGAGGTCGGCCATGTCAACGTTGCCCTGTTCGTCGCAGGCGCAGGTAACGGTGGTGAAACCGGCCTGGACGGCGGAAGCCGGGTTAGTGCCGTGCGCCGAAGCGGGTATCAGCACCTTGTTGCGGTGTCCCTGCCCGCTGCTCTCCTGATAGGCGCGGATTACGCGCAGCCCCGCATACTCTCCGGCAGCGCCGGAATTGGGTTGCAGGCTTACGCCGGCAAATCCGGTTATCACTTTCAGTTCCTCGCTGAGGTTGTGTATAAGCTCGCGGTAGCCTTCCGCCTGGTCTTCGGGAACGAGCGGGTGCATGCCCATGAATTCCGGACGGCTGAGGGGCAGCATCTCTGCGGCGGCGTTCAGCTTCATGGTGCACGAGCCGAGCGAAATCATGGAGTGCGCCAGTGAGATGTCCTTGCGGTCCAGCCGCTTGATGTAGCGCATCATCTCCGTTTCCGTGTGGTATTTGTTGAACACCTCGTGCGTCAGGTACGCGCTCTGACGGCGGAACGCTTCCGCAATGGTGCAGCTTTCGGGGATGTCGGCGGCTTTGGTATAGTCCTTTCCGGCGGCGATGCCGAAAATGGAGAGCAGTACGTTTACTGCGGCGAGGTCGGTGGTTTCGTCAATGCTCATGCCCACGTCGCCGTTCTTGAAGTAGCGCAGGTTCACCTCCTTGCTCAGGGCAACGGTGCGCACTTGCTGTGCCGATACATTGTCGGGCAGGGCGAAGCGGAGCGTGTCGAAGTATTGGGCGTTCATCTGCCTGTATCCTAATTTATTGATTTCCTGTTCCAGGAATGCGGCGATGCTGTGGATGCGTCCGGCGATGGTGCGGATGCCTTCCGGCCCGTGATACACGGCATAGAAGCCTGCCATCGTGGCCAGCAATGCCTGTGCGGTACAGATGTTGGAAGTGGCCTTCTCGCGTTTGATGTGCTGTTCGCGGGTTTGCAGCGCCATGCGGTAGCACAGTTTTCCGTATTTGTCTTTGGACCAGCCGATGATGCGTCCCGGCATGTTGCGCTTGTACTCGTCGCGTGTGGCGAAATAAGCTGCCGACGGGCCGCCGTAGAACATCGGCGTACCCAGCCGCTGGGTGGTTCCGAATACGATGTCCGCTCCCCATTCTCCCGGCGGGGTGAGCAGGGCGAGGCTCAGTATATCGGCGGCAACCGCCACTTTGCAGCCTGCGGCGTGCGCTTTCTCCACGAATGCGCGGTAGTCTTCTATGTTTCCGCCGGCATTCGGATACTGCACTATGCAGGCAAAGGTGTCGGGCGTGAGTTCCGTTTCGTCGTACTTGCCCGTGCGTATTTGGATGCCCTGCGGGATGGCGCGGGTGGTGACAACGGCAAGTGTCTGCGGGAATACGCTTTCGTCCACGAACACCACGTTGGCTCCCGACTTCTGCATATCGCGCGGGCGCAGGGCGTACATCATTGTCACGGCTTCGGCGGCGGCGGTTGCCTCGTCCAGCAGGGAGCAGTTGGCAAGGGGCATGCCGGTGAGGTCGCATACGGCGGTCTGGAAGTTCAAGAGGGCTTCCAGGCGTCCTTGCGACACTTCGGTCTGGTAGGGCGTATAGGAGGTGTACCAAACGGGGTTCTCGAATACGTTGCGCTGGATTACGGCAGGCGTCACGGTGTTGTACCACCCCATGCCGATGTAAGTGGTGTAGAGTTTGTTTTTGGCTGCCAGCGCCGCGATGTGCTGTCCGAACTCGTATTCGGTCATGGCTTCGGGCAGTGCCAGCGGTTCTTTGAGACGGATATTCGCGGGGATGGTTTTATCAATCAGCTCGTCCAGGCTGCTCACTCCGATTTTGCGGAGCATCTGCTCTTCGTCCTTTTTGCTGATGCCGATGTGGCGGTTAGCCAATAGGTCGTTTTTCATAACGGTAATGATTTAGAAGTTTATTGTTTTCGCCGCAGGGGGCATACCGGTACTTGTGTCTGCTACGGAAGAACCGGTGTCCTGCGCTTTCTGCGGCGGGCTTTTTTATCCGGAGAACGGGGAGAGGCTTACCTGAAGAACGGGTTCTCCGCCTTTTCGGTGCCGATGGTTGTGGGGGCTCCGTGCCCCGGATAGACAACCGTTTCGCTGGGCAGTATGAACAGGCGGCTGCATATATGTTCTATCAGTTCGTCGAAGTTGCCGCCGGCAAGGTCGGCACGGCCGATGCTGCCCTGAAACAGTACGTCGCCGGAGAACATGCAGTGCTCTGCCGCGCAGTAGTACACCAGGCTGCCCGGCGAGTGTCCCGGCACGTGGATGGCTTCCAGCTCCGTATGGCCGAAGGTGATGATGTCTCCGTCGTGCAGGTAAGTGCCCAGCGGTACGGGCGGTTCCGGCAACTGGAAACCGAACATGCGGCTTTGCTTGGGTGCTTCGTCAATCCAGAACTCATCGGCCTGGTTGGCTTCCGCTTTCAGTCCGAATTCTTTCAGCATGAAGGGGTTGCCGAAGATGTGGTCCAGGTGCAGGTGCGTGTTCAGCAGGTGCTTCACTTGCAGCCCGTTGCTGATGATAAAGTTCTTTAAAGCCTGTTTCTCTTCTTCGTAGAAACAGCCGGGATCGATAACTACGGCTTCCAGGGTTTCGTCCCACAGCACGTAGCAGTTTTCCGGGAACATGTTAAATTCAAATCTCTTTATCTTCATGGCGTATATATAGGCGTTTAATTCGATAGGTTGTTTGTTACGGTTTCTAAAGTGCTACATTAATTTTCTAAAGTGCTACATTAGCTTTCCAGAGTGCCACTTCAGCTTTCTAAAGTGCTACATTAGCTTTCCGGAGTGCTCGTTCAGTTTGCCACGTACACCACCTTTTTGGTCTCGAAGAACTCTTCCCCGAAGAATTCCTTGAGGTTCCACATCGTGGTTTTGTTCTTCACGGGCATCGTCTCTCTCTCCAGCTCTCCGCCTTTGAGGCAGATGAGTCCGTTGGGCAGTGCGTTCTGCTGTTTGGGCGAGATGTTCTTGCGGATTATTTTCAGCAAGTCGGTAAGAGGCATTACGGCACGGCTCACCACGAAGTCGAACAGTTGCTTTTCCTCTTCGGCGCGTGCATGGCGGGTGGTTACGTTTTTCAGTCCGATGCTGCCGGCTATCTCGGTGGCCACGCGCACTTTCTTGCCGATGCTGTCCACCAGGTGAAACTGCACTTCGGGAAAGAGTATCGCCAGTGGGATGCCCGGAAAGCCGCCTCCCGTGCCTAAGTCCATGACTTTCGTACCCGGCTTGAAGCGGATTACCTTGGCTATGCCCAGGGAGTGGAGCACGTGGTGCTCGTACAGGTTTTCAATGTCTTTACGCGAGATGACGTTTATTTTGGAGTTCCAGTCCGTATAGAGGTCGTAGAGGGCGGCGAACTGCCTTTTCTGCTCCTCTGTCAGGTCGGGAAAGTATTTCAGGATAAGTTCCATTGTTGTGTTATGAGTTATAAGTTATTGGTTATGGGTTGCGCACGTCGTTCAGCGCCATTGTTTCGTCGCTCAGCAGGTGCTGCATCATTTCGTACGGTAGTGTTATCTTTACGGGGCCCATTACGTAGGGGGCGATGTCGTAGACATTGTAGTAGAATGTGATGCCGTCCTTGCTCAGGTAGAAGTTCTCGGTCGGCGTGAGGTCGCCGGTGGTGACGTATCCCATATCTTCCAGTTCCTGGCGGGTGGCTACTTTGTTGTCCGCCATAAGCTGGTTCCAAAGGAGGTCGGTGAGCTGCTCCTTGTAGTCGCCGGCAAACAGATCGTCCAGGCGGATGGGAGCGAGTGTGCGCAGGTCGAGGTTGAGGAAGGTGGACATATAGATGCCGTGTGCGCCGCCGGTGTATTCGTTGTAGTCGATGCGGTAAACGAGCAGATGCCCGGTGTACAGTTGCACATGGCTTTCGATGCCTTTATAGTAGGAGTACCATGCCCCTATCTCTCCGGCATTCTCCTTGTCCTGCTCGTCTTTGCGGTACATCGGTTCCAGGTCTTTGCGGTAGTCGCCCACGTACTTTTCGGTGTATTTCTTTACGGCTTCTTCGGGAGTCATGCCCATGTACTTCTCGCCGAAGCAGGCGGAGAGGAAATAGGTGTTCAGACTGTCCTTCATCTTCTCGTCCGAAGATTGGGAAGCATACGCAAGGTTGATGATAAGGTTGCATGCCGGCTTGGCGGTATCACCGAAGAGATGGGCGGTTTCGTTCACTTGTATGCTGTCGAACTCCAGCGCTCCGGCGTTTTTGTTCATGGTGTTACCACAGGAAAAGAAAAAGCCGCTTGCCGCAAGCAGAAGGACAAGTAGGCTGACAGTTTGCTTTTTCATATTGAATTTCGTTTATAAATCAACATTTCATTCAGGAAACTTTATCGACAAATATAGAACTTATTAGTGAACTCCACGCATAAAAAGGAAAAAAATAATCCCGGCAGGCGGTTAAAACTTCCTATCTCCGGCAATCCCCGCCCGTGCGCCTCACAAGACGGATATTCCCGTTCCGCAATGCGCGCCACAGCTTGCACGCAGGCAGGGCGGGAAGGAGGATTTGAACAAACGCTCCTTCCGGTTGTTTACTAAGTTCAGAGTAACAACCCCCTAAAGTTTATATAGAATGAACAATATATTGAAGAACGTATGTTCTGCGCAGAAACTGCACGGCGCGGAACATGCCGGTAATATGGAACAACGTGAGATGGAAGAACGGAACAGCCGGTACCGCTGCCTGAAGATGAAGGCCGCCGCCGCGTGGGCGCTTGCCGTATTGCTGTCGCTGCTTTCCGTCTTCGGCGGTGAGGTGCCCTATGTCAACGAAATACAGATGTCGCTGGCTGCCCTTGTGCTGCTGTTTCCGGGAAACGCTTTCTATGCGGCCGCCCGGAAGCAGCTTTGTGCGGGGCGCATCGGGCTGGATACGCTGATTGCCTTCGGCGCTTCCGTTGCTTTCCTTTTCAGTCTGTTCAACACGTTCTTCCCGGACTATTGGCTCAGGGTGGGGCTTCACCCGTATGTCTACTACGAAGTGGCGGTGCTGGTTGTAGCGGTGGGGCTCACCGGCAAGGTGTTCCGCTTCCTGCCCGAAGAGCGGCACGGTGCAGACCGCATAGCCCGGATTTTCTTTCCCGTCCTGGCGGGAACGGCGGTTGCCGTGTTTTTTATCTGGATATTCTGGGGCGGTATGACCGCTGTGCCGCATGCGTTCTATGCGGTCGTTTCCGTTTTTATCGTCGCCTGCCCGTGTGCGCTGGGGCTGGTTGCTCCGCTTGCCCTGACGCGCGGCATAGGCAGGGCTGCCGATATGCACATCCGGATAAAGGACTCCCTGGCGCTGGAGCGGCTGGACAAGGCCGATGTAGTGGTCTTTGACAAGACCGGCACGCTGACCGAGGGGCAGCCTACGGTCACCGCCTGGCTGTGGGCGCAGTATCAGGAAGAGGATTTCAAGCGGATATTGCTGGCTACGGAAATGAACTCGCCCGACCCGCTGGCAGCAGCCATTACCGCCGCCCTGCGCGAAGAACGCATAACTCCCGCACCGTTGGACGGCTGCGGGGTGCTGAAAGGCAAGGGGATGAAATCCCTCTGCAACGGTACGGAATATTGGGTGGGCAGCCATAAACTGCTGAAAGACTATCGGGCTTATCTTTCCGATGTGCTGGGAGATATGCTGGTGGAGTATGAATCGGAGGGAAACAGCATCGTTTACTTCGGGCGTGAGGATGAGTTGCTTGCCATAATAGCCGTCAAGGACAGACTGAAAGCGACCGCTTCCGATGTAGTCAAAGAGCTTAGGGGGCAGGGGCTGGACATCTGTATGCTGACGGGCGACGGTGAGCGTACCGCTTCGGCCATAGCGGGGAAGCTGGGCATCATCCGTTACATGTCCGACGCCCAGCCGGAGGATAAGGAGGCCTTTATCCGCGAACTCCGGTTGCAGGGGAAGAAGGTGGTTATGGTGGGCGACGGCGTCAACGACGCACAGGCGCTGGCTGCCGCCGATGTAAGTATTGCTGCGGGTGCAAGTGCCGGTGATGGGCTGGCGGACAAGGCTATGATAGTGATGAAATCCGCCGATTTGCAGTCGCTCCCCCGGCTCTTCGGCCTGTCTCGCCATACGCTCCGGCTGATGCGCCGTAACTTTTTCCGGACAATGGCCTTTCATCTGGCAGGCGTGCTGGTAGCTGCGGGCATTCTCTATCCGGTGTACGGAATACTGTTGACGCCCATGCTGGCTGTAACGGTCATAGCGCTCTCCTGCATCATGCCGGTGAGGGGGTAGGGGTTAGCTGTTTCTGTATTCCAGCGGACTCATTCCCAAGTGCCGCTTGAAATACTTGCCGAAGAACGAGGCGCTGGGGAAGTTCAGCGAATAGGCTATCTCCTGGATGGTCATGTCCGTGGATTTCAGCTTGGCTTTTATGTCGATGATAACGACATGCGCTATGAGGTCCAGCACATTCTTCCCGGTCACCTGCTTGATGGTGGTGCTGAGGTGTTGCAGCGATATGCCCAGTTTCGCGGCATAGAACTGCGCGCGGCGTTCGGTGGTGTAGTTCTCGATGACCAGTTGTATGAACTCACGGCAGATTTCCTCTTTCCGGCTTTTAATCCTGTTTTGGGAGTCGGGACGGCTGCTGTATAGCTCGTTGACACCATAAAGAAGGGTGTCCAGCACGTTCTGCGCCATTCGCGTCCTGGGCATGTACGGCCCGGTGGATATGCGGGCAAGCAATGCGAAGTAATCCCGGAAATAGGAAGCGACGGTTTCGTTGAGCGGTATCACGGGAGCTTCTATAATCTTGGAGTACGAGCTCATGGTGGACTGGATGATGTTGACTCCGTTGAGGCAATGTTCGGAAAATCCGGCAAAGCAGATGCGCACTTTCTCCTTCTGCCCGTGAAACTGGATGATGGTGCCCGGAAGCAGGATGATGAAGTCGCCTTGCTTGATTTCGGTATCCATAAGATTGATGGATACCGTGATAGAGCCTTCGGTGCACAAGGCGAAGATACATGCTTTCAGCCGGCACGATTGCTTGTAGATGTTCAGGATGTCTTCCGTGACATCTGTCCATGCAATCAGGTCTACGGGGAGGTCGACGTGTGGGAATTCCATAAGCGTTGTCGTTTTTGGTCTGTGCAAAGTTACACTTTTATTTTTCAATCTCCGCCTTTTTGAAACAACAAAGTCCCGGTGCAATGTTTCATGGTGGTCAGGATTTGCTCTACCGTGCATCGGATGCGGGCAGTGGCCCACTCCTGCCGCATGGCTTGTTCAAGGCTCACCGGAGTGTTTATGATGGAATATATGCCGATAAATCCCATCTCTTTAAGCTCCCGGCACATCGCTACAGACCCGCCTATGGCGATGACGGGGATTCCTTTCCGTGCGGCATGCCTCAGCACTCCTGCGGCTGTCTTTCCCGCTGCTGTCTGGACGTCTATCCGTCCCTCGCCCGTGATGACGAGGTCCGCTCCTTCGAGAAGCGAGTCGAATGCAATGGCGTCGAGCACCATTTCAATCCCTGCGGTCAGCCTGGCATTTAAAAAGGCTTTGAAGGCGCCGCCTAATCCGCCGGCTGCACCGGCTCCGCTCAGGGGTACTATGTCGGTCTGGAACTGTCCGGCTATCACCCGGGCGAAGGAACGCATGCCGCGGTCCAGGGCTTCCGCGGTTTGGGGGTCTGCTCCTTTCTGGGGAGCAAAGACACGGGCCGCTCCGTCCGGTCCGCAAAAGGGGGTGTTGACATCGCAAGCCACGATAAATTCGGACTCTCGTGCTGCGGGCATCAGAGACGACATGTCTATCCGGGCAATGGATTCCAAATCCCTGCCGCAGCCTTTCAGCCTTTGTCCGCGGCTGTCGAGAAATCTCACTCCCAATGCGGAGAGCATGCCCGTGCCTGCATCGTTGGTGGCGCTGCCGCCTATTCCGACCAGGAATTTGCGGCATCCCCTGTTCAGCGCGTCAGAAATCATCTCGCCGGTTCCGTACGTAGAAGTAATCCACGGGTTCAGTTCGTCGGGAAGCAGGAGCGGCAGTCCACTGGCGGCAGACATTTCCATAACGGCGGTTTTCACGCCGCCTGACCTTACAATGCCGTAGGCTGCCTTTATCGGTCTGCCCAAGGGGTCTGTAACGGAGGCTGCGTACATAGCTCCTCCCACCGCTTTGACAATGGCCTCTACGGTTCCCTCGCCACCGTCCGCCACACCGGCTTTGACGACATTGCACTGTGGGAAAACATCCTTGATTCCTCTTTCCACGGCATCGGCCACTTCGGCCGAAGTCAAGGAGCCTTTGAACGAGTCCGGTGCTACAACGATTTTCTTCATGCTCTTCAATTTATATTATATATATAATGTGGCAACAAAATTATAAAATAGGGGGGAGGTAATGCATGCTTTCGCCCGAAAAATAATCTTCGTGCCTTGACGATGGTCAGATTATGAAAAAAGCCTGCGCCCGGGATGCTTGTATAATTCCGGGATTTCGTATCTTTGCATAGACCGGATGAAGCTCCGGGCATGTGCTCCAATCATACCACGTGCGGTTGGGCGGTAAAATAGTATGTTTGTCTTATGAAACTGGAAATATCTGATTGGAAAACCGTTCCCTACGCCGAGGCGTGGGACAGGCAGACGGCGTGTTTCGATGCGCTTGTGCATGCCAAGCAGGCAGGAGAGGAGTATGTGAACCGTATCGTACTCTGCGAGCATCCGCATGTATATACATTGGGACGCAGCGGTAAGGAAACCAATATGCTGCTGGGCGAAGAGCAGTTGCGTGCCATAGGCGCTTCGCTCTATCACATAGACCGGGGCGGCGACATCACTTATCACGGGCCGGGGCAGCTTGTGTGTTATCCTATCCTGAACCTGGAGGAGTTCTCTCTGGGCTTGAAAGAGTATGTGCATCTGCTGGAAGAAGCCGTAATCCGCGTATGCGCTTCCTACGGGATAACCGCCGGACGTGTGGAGAAAGCCACCGGCGTATGGCTGGACGGAGATTCGCCGCGTGCCCGTAAAATCTGCGCTATCGGTGTGCGCAGCAGCCATTATGTAACGATGCATGGCCTGGCGCTCAATGTCAATACGGATTTACGCTATTTCAGCTATATCCATCCTTGCGGGTTCATAGACAAAGGGGTGACTTCGCTTCAAAAGGAGCTGGGACGGGAAGTGCCGGCAGACGAAGTGAAACAGCGGCTTTGCCTTGAACTGAAAGGCATGCTTGAAGGCAGGCGGTAAACCGAAGAATTTCCACCAAATGTTTTGCCAATACACAAAACTGCCATATCTTTGCATCCATTAATCGGGAATGTCCGGAAATGTATCTGTTTCATCCGTTTGCGGTTTCCCGAAGGCTTATTGATCACATAACTGTTTCAACGTTCTCTTTCTGTGATAGTGGGGAGCTTTGGGATAATATGGATGCAGACTAAACTATTGACTATAATTGCATTACATGAATTGACCGGAAAGAGTGCTCTTGACCCGGTGTCCCCAAAGAACGTCCTTTTCACAAGGTGGTATTTTCCTCAAACTCTTACAATCCGTATTTTGTAATGCCCGGTCCGTCAGACAATAATCAAGCAGAATTGCAGCACGCCCCTGTGTGTCAGTCCCACAAGGATTGCCAGTTGCACTGGTATGCCGTTCGCGTAACATACAGCCGCGAATTGTCCTTGAAGGACTATCTCGACAAGGAAAATATAGAGAATTTCATCCCCATGCGCTACGAGTATGTCATAAGGAACGAACGCCGCGTCCGCAAGCTCGTTCCCGCCATACACAACCTGGTATTTCTCCGTTCCACCCGTTCCCGTATCGATGAAATCAAAAACAATCCGGTTCTGAACATACCGGTACGCTATATCATGAACCGTGAGACCCATCAGCCGGTTATTATTCCGGATGCGCAGATGCGCAGCTTCATACTGGTTGCAGGCACGTACGACGAGGCCGTCATCTACGTGGAGCCGGAAGAACTGAAGCTGGTGAAAGGAACCAAAGTACGCATCACGGGCGGAGTTTTCGAAGGAGCCGTGGGCGAGTTTGTCCGTCTGCGCCACGACCGCCGTGTGGTGGTAAACATAGAAGGCGTCATGGCAGTAGCCACTACATTTATTCACTCTTCGCTTATAGAACCGATAGGTGTAATCTGAAACACTTGTAATTCAATAATTTATTTATCTGTATAAAAATGAACGAACACGTTTCATCTTTGTACGTCCGTGCCCATGAGCTTTTGAATCTGGGCATGGACGGCAGTCCCATTTACAGCGATCACTTTGCCCGTCTGAATCGCGAAGTTTACGAGCAAGCGCTTGATTTGTACAACACCTTGGAAGGCAACACGCCGGAAGAGGAAGCCGAACTTTGCCTTTCCATTCTCGTAGCCCTGAATGCCACATTCTACAACAATGGCCGCAAGCAGCAGTATATCCAGCGCCTGCTCGACCGTTGCCTGAATGTTCTCGACAAGCTTCCGGATTCGCTTCTGAAAGTGCGTCTTCTAACCTGCTGCTACGGCGAGGTATACGAAGAAAAGCTTGCCGCTGAGGCCCATTCCATTATCAATACCTGGGATATGGCTTCTTTGACGCCGGAACAGAAGGAAATCATCGGCGAGTTGAAGAATATGGAAGAGAATCAATACCCTTTCGAGATTATAGATTGATTCTGCCTGACTATTTTTTTCTCTCTCCCTGTCAGTAAGCGTTTATGTTTTTCAGCTATCAACCGCTAATTACTAAACAACAGTTATTGTCGTGAACTTCATTTTTATTATTCTTACCTTTCTGATATCGGCTGTTATTGCCCGTATCCTGATACCGCGTATCCTATTGATATCCCTGCGCAAAAAACTTTTTGACATACCGGATGACCGTAAGATACATAAGAGAGCCATTCCTCGGTTGGGGGGCGTATCATTTTTCCCCACCACCTTGTTTGCTTTCTGCCTTGTCTATGCTTTCCGCCTGCTGGACGGCGACAGCATTTCCACGCTCTATGCCAGCTATCTGCTTCCGGAGCTTTTGCTGTTTGCCTGCGGCATGACGCTGCTCTACCTGACGGGCATTGCCGACGACCTTGTCGGTGTGCGCTACCGCCAGAAGTTTGCCATCCAAATCTTCTGTGCCTGCCTTTTCCCCTTGTCGGGACTTTGGATAAACGATTTGTACGGCCTGTTCGGCATACACGAGCTTTCGGCTTATGTCGGCATACCTTTCACTGTGCTTACGGTGGTCTTCATCACCAACGCCATCAACCTGATAGACGGCATCGACGGTCTTGCCTCAGGCTTGAGCAGTGTGGCATTGCTGGTTTTCACCTTCCTGTTCATCAGCAAGGGCCTGTGGAGTTATGCCATGCTTTCGGCCGGTACTTTCGGCGTGCTTGTGCCGTTCTTCTATTACAACGTGTTCGGCAGTGTGGAGCGTGCCCGCAAGATTTTCATGGGCGATACGGGAAGCCTTACCTTGGGCTATACCCTCAGTTTCCTTGCCATAAAGTACAGCCAGCACAACACGGATATCATGCCTTACACCGAAGGCGCCTTTCTCATAGCTTTCAGCACCATGATTATTCCGGCGTTCGATGTGGTGCGTGTCGTCCTGGTCCGCATCCGCGAGGGACACAGTCCTTTCGAGCCGGACAAGAACCATATCCATCATAAACTGCTGGCGATAGGGCTGTCGCCGAGAAGGGCGATGCTGAGCCTGCTCTCCATGTCCTGCGCTTTCAGTGCGGCCAATATCCTGCTGGTTCCTTACATAAACAATACGGTGCTGCTGATTGCCGATATTGTGATTTGGGTAGGATTGAATCTGTGGTGGGATTATTTGAGAGATAGGAAACGATAGATGATTGCAAATACAGTGAAGAAAATAAGTGAGTAAACCTTAGGTATTTCCGATATTTAGGTTTATTTTTGAAGAAAATTAAGGAGCGATGAACGAAGCCAAGTTGTATAAGAATCAAGAGCCGGAGCCTCAATCAGCCAATGAGGCTGCTATGGCATACGAATCGTCCTGCCGCAATGTGGATGATTTCATAGCTTCTTTACCTAAGGAGATGATGCGTAATTTAGTGGATTTTGCCATAGAAGAACAACGTGCAGGGCATTGTATTCCCAATTCACAGGTAGATGAGATGATTAACCTGCGAATGGGATGGAAATAGTATGGCTGGCTTCTGCCATAGAAGATTTCGTTTCTTTGCTGGAGAAGGTAGATTCTTTATTTGGAAAGGCAGTTGCAACAAAAGTAAAATACAAGATTTCATCTCACATAAATCTGTTGGCTTCTTTCCCTTGTATGGGAATGCGCGATTTCTATTTTTCAGATGATAAATACGATGTCCGTTATTTGATAAATACTCCTAATGTTATTTATTATGCCATATCCCGAAACGAGATTTTGATTATTTCTATTTTGGATACACGGCAATCTCCGGAGATGATTCATCATACCATAGCAGAAATATTAAAACAGTCAAGATAGTTGGCATTGTTCGGAAGCCGGTTCTGATGCTTCCCCAAACATAAATATGCAAATCTTAGTTTGTCCATAAACTTTTAAAATTAAGTCTTTATTTTGAGTTATTGAGTAAGCCCTCTGTTTAGGCTTCTCCTTTAAAAGCGATACTTTTGCAACAAACTAAAATGTTATGTATAACAGTGAAGGACTAAAAGATTTTATTTCAAGTACCAAACTTGGGTTCTATCAGAATTTAGTTTGAATGATGGGCAGCAGAAGTTTGCTATTCAATGCAATAATTCACTTCATTATGCCAGTGATGTTGAAGTTGAGATAACGGTAATTTATCACTTTCCAAAGGTATTTAATAGTTGTCATGACTTTGTTAACACGACAGCTAATAAAATCTTTAGCTACAAGCTAATATCAAAATCAAAACGTATTAATTAGTAAAAAACGATTGGAGTGCTTTACAAGTGTTCCCGAAGGCGTATGCAATTAATAGAGTGCTTACTTCCTTTTTCACGATATGTTCAAATTTAGTGCTAACATAATAACTAACTTATATAAAATTTATGAATAAGAAAGTTTATATTGGTATGACCGCTGACATTATGCATCCCGGTCTGATCCATATCATTAATGAAGCCACCAAATATGGCGATGTAATAGTTGGTCTTTTGACAGACAAGGCCATTGCAGAACATAAGCGCCTTCCTTATCTGACATACGAGCAGCGTAAAGAAGTGGTGGAGAATATTAAGGGAGTTTCAGAAGTAATCCCTCAGGAAGAGTGGAGTTATGTTGATAATTTAAAACGTATCAGACCGGACTATATCATTCACGGCGATGATTGGAAAAACGGTCCTTTGCGTGAAATTCGTGAACAGGTATTTGAGGTAATGAATGAGCAAGGAGGAAAGGTGATAGAAATACCATATACGAAAGGTATAAATTCCTCTTCTCTTGATAAAGAGATAAAATCTATTGGAACAACTCCTGATATTCGTTTAAAAACTCTTCGCCGTTTAATAAATGCTAAACCGATTGTTCGTATTCTTGAGGCGCATGATGGGCTTTGCGGACTTATTATTGAGAATCTTGAAATCCAGAAAGGTGATAAACGTGAAGTTTTTGACGGTATGTGGTCCAGCAGTTTGACTGATTCTACCAGTAAAGGTAAACCGGATATTGAGGCCGTTGACCTTACAACTCGTTTGCAGGATTTGAATAATATCCTTGAATGTACTACTAAGCCTATCATTTTTGATGGCGATACAGGTGGCAAGATAGAGCATTTTACATTCACAGTTCGTACGCTTGAACGCCATGGTATTTCTGCGATTATTATCGAAGATAAAGTAGGATTGAAAAAAAACTCTCTTTTTGGTACTGATGCAATTCAAACTCAAGATACGATTGAGGGTTTTTGTGCGAAAATAAAAGCTGGTAAGGAAGCGCAGGTTACTCAGGATTTTATGATTATTGCCCGTATTGAAAGCCTTATTGCCGGCAAACCTATGAGTGACGCTTTGGAACGCGCCTATGCTTATGTTGAAGCGGGTGCTGATGGTATTATGATTCATAGTAAGAATAAGTCCGGTGAAGATATCAAGGAATTCTGTCTTACTTTTCGTCAGAGGTATGCCCACGTTCCTATTGTTGTTGTTCCTACTACATATGATCATATTCACGAAAGCGAACTTCGTAAGTGGGGGGTGAATGTGGTAATTTATGCCAATCACATGCTTCGTGCTGCTTATCCGGCCATGATGCGGGTTGCATGTACTATTTTGGAAAACGGACGAGCTCAGGAAGTCCGTGATTTGTGCATGCCTATTAAAGAGATTTTGGAATTGATTCCTGGTACTAAATAATATATTTACAGTATGCTGAATGTCGAGAAAGTCTTTAATCTTTTTCTTGCCCACGGTGTAGATTTTTTTACCGGGGTTCCCGATTCTTTGTTGAAGAACATTTGCGCTTATATTACAGATCATGCTTCTGCTGGCAAACATATCATTGCCGCCAATGAAGGTACTGCTGTTGGTATTGCTGCAGGATATTATATGGCTTCCGGTAAACTACCTTTGGTGTATATGCAAAACTCAGGTTTGGGTAATACGGTGAATCCGCTATTGTCTCTTGCCGATGAAAAAATTTACAGTCTTCCTATTTTATTAATGGTTGGCTGGCGCGGTGAGCCTGGAACAAAAGATGAACCTCAGCATAAAAAGCAAGGTGAGGTTACTTTGGATTTATTGGAAGCTATGAAAATTCCCTATATCATTCTTGATATGGATGAAGATGAAGCATTGGCTCAGATTCATGAAGTTATAGTGTCTGCTTATGAGAAATCTGTTCCTCATGCCATAGTGGTCCGTAAAGATACTTTTGATAAATATAAACTTCAGAAAAAGCAGAATAATGTTTATCCTTTATCTCGCGAAGATGCATTGAAGCTGGTTATAGATCATTTACACGAAACAGATATTGTCGTTTCTACTACAGGCAAGCTCTCACGTGAATTGTTTGAATACCGTGAGGTCAAAGGACATGGACACAGTCGTGATTTTCTTACTGTAGGCTCTATGGGACACAGTTCTTCTATCGCTTTGGGAATTGCTTTAAAACATCCCGAACGTAAAGTTTACTGTCTAGACGGTGATGGTGCTTTTATTATGCATATGGGGGCTATTAGTAATATTGGCAGTCTTTCTCCTGCTAATTATTATCATATTCTTTTTAATAATGGGGCTCACGAATCTGTTGGGGGGCAGCCTACATTGGGTTTCCAACTTGATATACCTGCAATAGCAAGAGCCTGTGGCTATCGTCATGCATTTTCTGTCACTTCAGAGTCTGAAATACAGGAAGCTTTACAACATTTACAATTGTTAGATGGTCCCGTACTGCTTGAGTTGAAGGTAAAGATTGATTCTCGTACAGATTTAGGTCGTCCTACTACTACCACACTGGAAAACAAGGAATGTTTCATGGAATTCCTCTCGCATAATGAATAAAGATAAATTTGTTATATTATCCGATATTCACGCAAATTTAACAGCGCTAAAAGCTGTCTTGTCTGACATTCAAGCACAGGGATATTTGCCGGATGCAGTTGTTATATTAGGGGATATCATTAACTACGGGATGCGTCCCAATGAAGTGATTTCAGAATTAGAGAAACTTTCCTACCCTATAGTTGTAAATCTGATGGGAAATCACGAAAAGGCTTTGCTTGATGGTGATTTGAGCCATTTTTCTACGGAACGTGGTAAACAAATGCTTCAATATACTTCTTCTATTCTGAGTGAATCCTCTCTTTTATACATAAAAGAAAATATGATTTCAACAGGATTACATGCAATAGAGTGTCAGGGCAAGCATCTATTGTTTCTTCATGGGAGTATAAATGATGTTTTTTGGGGAAAATTAGGACCTGACGCCTTTTCCAATATTTATTATAGTAATTATGACTATGTTTTTTCGGGGCATACTCATCTTCCTCATAATATGTCATGTTTTTATCCGGATGAATGTCCTCGCTTGCGTAATAAGAAAAAAACAGTTTTCATAAATCCCGGTTCTGTAGGACAACCACGCAATCAAAATCCTTGTGCCCAATATGTTTATTTTGAACTATCGACAGGCAAGGTACATTATAATGCGGTAAAGTACGATGTTGAAGCAGAATATCGACTATATCCGGATTTTTTGGATGTGTTTTATAAGGAACGTTTAATTCTTGGAGTTTAAATTGGATATGAAGAATTTATATGTAATAAGCGGCGTTACCGGTATGACCGGTAATGAACTTGCCCGTCAACTTTTGAATGACGGGCATACTGTTATTGGCTTTGACAACTTTTTTGCAAGTTCTATAGATGCTGTGCAAGATATTGTGAACAATAAGAATTTTCTTTTCTATGAGTATGATTTGAATAATGTGGAGCAAATGTCTGAAATATCTCGTTTAGTCGGGAGGATTCAGCAGGATTATGCAAGGACTATATATATTAATTGTGCGGCCGTAGTACATACAGAACATTTTTATGAGGTTGAGCATACATTTACAACAAATGTCGTATCCATGCGCTCTTTTTTGCAACAGGCAATTTCTG
>OGZH01000430.1_pt1 | contig 29751 bp, 17 predicted proteins | sample 1576741 | NCBI WGS metagenome assembly OGZH01 (sample SAMEA3541560, study PRJEB24748) | human gut metagenome | biome: human gut; feature: human-associated habitat; material: faeces | place: China | collected 2012 | reverse complement strand
CTAAAATATCCATAGATTTTAGTTTATTCAAGCATTTTTCTTCATTAATACCAAAACTTCTTGTCGCATAATAAGATTCACCTTCCCATACACCTATATTTCCTCTATAAATAAACAAACGTGAGTTCGAAATAAGTACCATAACCTTCCTCAGAATAACAGTCAAGCCATGTTTAATAACATGTATGTGTAAAAATATAACAAAAAGTTTGTATTAAAGAAAAATAAACCTGTCCTTTGACGAAAAGATTTTAACTATGAAAAACACAAAGAGATAACATTGCCACAGTCTTGACTATGAAATGTATGATCTTTGGGAGGGAGTCTGTATAAGGGTCCCTTTTTTCTTATTATTTTCTGTGTAATAAAAGTTACACTAACTTTATTTCGAACTCCCGTTAAAATAAGATCACTTTGTAGCTGTCCCTACATTTTGTCTATGTAGAGAGTGATAAATAATTTCCTCTTCGAGCTTGTTTGTCTCAGACGCAATTCCTTGCCAGAGCGTGCCTGTATACCAGTTTGCAAAAACGGGGTTTACTCCACCACAAATATAAGGGTCTTGGAACGCTCATTAAGAAGCAACCATTAATTCACAAATGGCATATAAGGTTGCTTTTTAGCTAATAAATTCCAAATAACAACGAGTAGCTTTCGAGCATTTGCCATTAAAGCCTTGTTGTGATTCATTCTCTTTTTCAAGGTATGATATCTGCTATAAAATTTAGATGTTTGAGTCCTGCAGGCTCCCCATGCACATTGTGTAAGCATAACACGTAAATACTTGTTTCCATGTAAAGTCTTTCTTCCTTTGATCTTTCCTGCACTTTGATCATTTCGCGGTCTTAATCCAGCCCAGCCAACTAAAGCTGATGCTGTTAGAAAGGCTTTCATGTCAACACCGATTTCTGCTATGATTCTCATAGCGCTTTCCTCTTTTATCCCAGGAGCTGTTTGAAGGATTTCCAGTTCCTCGGCATAATGTCCCTCGCAAATTATTCGCATTTTCTCTTTACACTCAAGAAGCTGACGATCATAAAGTTCCACTTCTTCCAAACTCATTTTAAGCATGTCTCTGTCTGATGAAGATACAATACCAGTCAAAGACGACTTAATAACCTCATGACAATGTTTATTACGAATACGCTTGTGAACCAACAGAGCTAATACTTCAGAATCAGTTTCACCACAGATTAATGCATTGACCACCTTACGCATGGATTTACAACCAATATCAGAAACATAATTACTCAAACGAATATTGCAACGTTGCAACGTTAGATCGATAGCAGATTCAGCTTGCTGTTTGCGACGAGTCAAATGGAAGATACGACGACTGTACTGACGTAATTCCTGTATTTTTGAATCAGGAATATAACTTCCCTTTATTAGCTCTTTCTGAAGAACAGTCGCAATCCATTGGGCATCTTTAATATCAGTTTTACGACCAGGGAGTTGACGGATGAAATAAGGGTTAACCAATTTAACATCAAAATCGCATTCCAAAATGCGCCAAATAGGAACCCAATAAATACTGGTGCTTTCCATTGCAACTTTACCAACACCATGAGAGACTAAAGTGTCACGAAGGCGATCCAGTTCCGGTGTTAAAGTTCCAAACACATCTTCAATTTTCTCACCGTTTGCTGTGAGAATACACATAAAGACACTATCTTTATGCACATCAAGACCACAAACTCTGTCCATAAGATATAGTTTTTTTGTATTACAACTTTAAAATAACGAAAGTCGGTGGAATAACAGCAGGGAGTGGTCTTTATTTTTATTAGACGCGCTTATAAATCTCAATTTTTATGTAAGTTTGTAACCACTATTTCTGCATAGTTTTAGAACGGCAGAAATAGTGGTTTTTTAAATGATTCATTAGTGGTTTTTACTCATAAATTTGTTAACCTTAGAAGAAAGGCCCCTCTGTGACAGAGCGGCCTTCTTTTTTTAAACACACAATAAACATTATAAACTACTAAATCTATATCTTCATTTTACGCCTTCGGATAAGGTTAAGGGAGCCAAACGGCATTCCTGTTCCAATCGTGTACACCGTTCCAATAATTATGCCAGTCATATAGCATACCGGATTGATGGATATATACGCCACATAATATAAAGGAGATAAGCCATAAGGCTAATAATATCCATCTTGCTTGCGTCGGTAAGGGGCGTATCTTGAATAATTGGCTGCAAATAGCGTATATCAAGGAGAATATGGGGATACCGATGAATAAGATTGTCCCTATGCATCCCATGATTGCCATTGACAATGGTGCTCCGTTTATCAAGTCCGCTCCGAACGGAGAGAGGTTATAGATGAATCCGGCCCCACCCATGAGCAACGCGAATGTTACGACTACCAGAATGAATACGACTAATACTAGCGGTGGCAACAGGAAGATTCCGGCCAATATGATGAAAAACTTCAGGATGAACCCGATGACCAAGACGAAAACATCCGCCAGCTTTTGGAAGAAGTTCCTCGGCTTGTCCGAGCTGATAAAGTCGTTCACGTTATTGCTGACTTTCTCGAATCCATCTGTCACGGTCTTTCCGATATTCTCCACCGTCACGCTTTGCCCGCGCATCTCGAGTTTCTCGGTCGCCGTGCGTGCCATCGGTACTATGATCCACAACAAGAAGTAAAGCGGAACCGTGATTCCATAGAAGAACATCAGAAGGAAAAGCACGATACGTACGGCAGTCGGGTCCCAATCCATGTAGGCGGCGAAACCTCCGGCGACACCTCCCAGAATACGGTTGTCCGGGTCACGCATCAAGCGTTTCTTGGTCGTCTGGGCATGAGTCTCCTGTTGTTGCGTCCGGTAATTATCCTCGTGGTCGGTGCTTTTCTCTTCCTCCTCGAAAATCTCTTCCGGCTTACCCATCCGTTTGATCACTTCCTCTACCTGCTCGATCGTGATGACTTCGTAGCCTAAGCGGATACGCTCGTTAAGAAGCTCCGAGATACGCATCTCGAAATCATCCATGATCTCATCCGAACCTTCTTCTTTGCGGAAGTGGATACGCAGGTTCGACAGATATTTGTCTAATAATTGGTATGCGTCTTCGTCAATGTGGAAAACTGTGCCTCCCAGATTAACAGTAAGTGTCTTCTTCATCACTCTTTCGTTTTAATTGTTTCTGATGTGGTTTATTGTATTATTTAGTTCCTGCCATGAGGTCTCCAGCTCGCCGAGGAATAGTTCTCCTTTCTCGGTCAGTTGGTAATACTTGCGTGGCGGTCCTTGCGTAGATTCTATCCACTGATAACTTAATAGCTCGCTATTCTTTAATCGGGTTAAAAGAGGATATAAAGTGCCTTCCACAACGATCAATTTCGCTTCTTGTAACTTCTGAATGATATCAGAGGTGTAAGCGGGTTCTTTTTTGAGAAGCAGGAGGATGCAATATTCCAGCGTCCCTTTCCTCATTTGTGATTTTACGTTCTCTGCATTCATCTCTTTTAATTTTATGCTACAAATGTATGTATTACATATGTACTATGCAATACATGCTACTATTAATTATTATTATTTAACCGAATACTTGCACAAAAAGAGCAATTATGTGTAAAAAAAGGACTGATGTCGTGTCTTTTAGAAGAGAAAAGCGTACTTTCGCGGTATCAATTCAAAATAAGGAATTATGATTTATTATCATTTCGCCGAGTTAATACACCGTCAGGCAGAGAAATATGGGAACCGTACAGCGTTGAAACATAGAGATAACGCTACGGGGAAATGGTTGAAGATTTCTTGGAGGGAGTTTTCCGATAAGGTTATGCTTACGGCCAAGGCGATGGCTGAGTTCGGGATAAAGGTACAAGAGAATATCGGAGTTTATTCCCAGAATATGCCTCAGTGTTTATATACGGACTTCGGAGCGTATGGTAACCGGGTGGTTTCCATCCCGATGTACGCGACGAATTCTCCGGGACAAATCGAGTACATCATCAATGACGCTAAGATCCGCACGTTGTTCGTGGGTGAGCAATTGCAGTATAATAACGCTTTCAAGGTACAGAAGGACTCTAAGTATCTGGAGCGTCTGGTTGTCTTTGATCCGGCGGTCAAGATGAATCCGGAAGATAAGACGTCCATTTATTTTGATGATTTCTTGCGCTTGGGGGATAACGCGCATGCGGAGAGCACGGTGAAAATACGTATGACGGAAGCCGTTCCGGAGGATCTGGCTACCATTATATATACGTCCGGTACGACAGGTGAGTCGAAAGGCGTAATGCTTCCTCATTCTTGCTATCTGGAGGCGATGCGGATACATGATGTCCGTCTGCCTCTGGTAACCGACAAGGATCTATCCATGAGTTTCTTGCCAATGACTCATATCTTCGAGAAGGCTTGGTGTTATTATTGTCTCCATAAAGGGGTTACGATCGCTATCAACCAAGACCCGAAAATGATCCAGAAGACATTGCCGGAGGTTCATCCTACCTTGATGTGCAATGTACCTCGTTTCTGGGAGAAGGTGTATGCGGGCGTGCATGAGAAGATCAACTCCGCCTCTCCGGCCATGAAGAAGATTTTCTTGGATGCTATCGAGACCGGGCGAAAGTATAATCTGGAGTATAAGAATAAAGGTATTCCGGCCCCGTGTGGTTTGAAGTTGAAGTTTCAATTTTACAATAAAACGGTTTTCACCTTATTGAAAAGGGTATTGGGTATTGAGCGTGGACGGTTTTTCCCGGTGGCGGGCGCTCCGTTATCGGATACGGTTAATGAGTTCTTGCAGTCCGTGAATATCCCGATCGCTTATGGTTATGGACTGAGCGAGACGACGGCTACGGTCTGTTTCTACCCGGAGATCGGATTCCAGTTTGGTTCTATTGGTGAGGTAATGCCGGGAGTTCAAGTGAAAATAGATCCGGGGAATAACGAGATCTTGGTGAAAGGCAAGACCGTGATGTCTGGGTATTATAATAAACCGGAGGAGACGAAGAAGGCTTTCACCGAAGATGGTTTCTTCCGTACCGGCGACGCTGGTCGTTTGGAGGGTAATACGTTATTCTTTACGGAACGAATCAAGGATTTGTATAAGACTTCAAACGGGAAATATATCGCGCCGCAAGCGATCGAGATGGTGATGAGCGGTGATAATTATATCGAGCAGATCGCTGTTATCGGCGATCAACGTAAGTTCGTGAGCGCCTTGATCGTGCCGGTTTATCCATTGTTGGAGAAGTACGCCGGGGAAAAAGGCATCTCGTTCGAGAGCCGGGAGGAGTTGGTGAAGAACAAGGATATCATTCGTTTCATCGAGGCTAGGGTGGAGGAGCATCAGAAGAACTTGGCTTCTTACGAGAAGATCAAGCGCTTTACCTTGTTGCCGGAACCTTTCATGATGGGATGTGAGCTGACGGATACGCTAAAGTTGCGCCGTCCGGTCGTATTGCAGAAGTACGCTACCGAGATAGAGGCGATGTACGAGGAATAACGAGTTTGTCGGCTATCAACTATTTCTTATCTTCGCGGTAAATTTAAAAAAGAAAAGAACATATGATCACATCAGACCAACTACATGACGTGTTGGAGCGCGATAAGGCGCTGAGGGGGTATCTTTGACATCGATAGCAAGACCATTCAGTTAGAAGAGGAGGAGCTACGTACGCAAGACCCCGGTTTCTGGGAAGACGCCAAACGCGCGGAAGTCCAGATGAAGAAAGTAAAGGAGCTAAAGAAATGGATCGAGCTTTACGGTGAGGTACATGCGGCGGCTGAGGAGCTAGAGTTGGCTTACGAATATGTAAAGGAAGAGATTATCACCGAGGAAGAGGTGGATGCGGCTTATAAGAAGGCCCTTCATTTACTGGAAGACTTGGAGTTCCGCAATATGCTTCGCGACGAGGCTGATCAAATGAGCTGCGTGCTCAAGATCAACTCGGGTGCCGGTGGTACCGAGAGCCAAGATTGGGCTTCCATGTTGATGCGTATGTATCAGCGTTGGGCTGAGAATAACGGTTATAAGATCTCTATCGCCAACTATCAGGAAGGGGATGAGGCCGGTATCAAGACCGTGACCTTCAATATTGAGGGAGATTATGCCTATGGCTATCTAAAGAGCGAGAATGGCGTGCATCGTTTGGTACGTGTATCTCCTTACAACGCCCAAGGTAAACGAATGACCTCTTTCGCCTCCGTATTCGTCACCCCGTTGGTGGATGATACGATCGAGGTAAAGGTAGAGACGGCGGCTATCTCTTGGGATACGTTCCGCTCGGGCGGCGCCGGAGGACAGAACGTGAACAAGGTGGAATCCGGAGTTCGCTTGCGTTATCAGTTCAAGGACCCGTATACAGGCGAGGAAGAAGAGATCTTGATCGAGAATACCGAGACTCGCGACCAACCCAAGAACCGTGAGAACGCTATGCGTCAATTGCGTTCCATCCTTTACGATAAGGAGTTGCAGCATCGCATGGCCGAGCAGGCCAAGGTGGAGGCCGGAAAGAAGAAGATCGAGTGGGGTTCGCAGATCCGTAGTTACGTATTCGATGACCGTCGCGTAAAAGACCATCGTACGAACTACCAGACTTCCGACGTGAACGGTGTGATGGATGGAAAGATCGACGATTTCATCAAAGCATACTTGATGGAGTTCGCCGGAGAAGAAAGTGCGGAAAAATAAGTTTTTCCCTTTAACATTTGCATATCTCGATAATAAATCGTAATATTGCACCCGATTTCAGAGCCTAGCTCTGAACAGGTCCTATAGCTCAGTTGGTTAGAGCACCTGACTCATAATCAGGGAGTCCTTGGTTCAAGCCCAAGTGGGACCACGATGGATGATCGCTAAATAACGTAATATTAGTTATTTAGCGATTTTTTATTGTACCTGCATGAACTAAAAAAGAATATGAGTGTTTGAGGTCACAATTTGTGATCTCTTTAGAGAAACGCCGCCGCCCTCGTGAATATGGAATGAAAGGCTTGGTTGATCAGGCCCGGATCGATACGGGAGTGTGTCGGGAAGGGGATTTGATGGGAGTAAGCGAACGGGAAATCCAGCTCTTCCAATATCTTGCCGGACGCTTTTCCTAAAGCCTTGATCACCCCGCCAGTAGGCATAACGATATCTTTTTTCAATGAGATCGCCCGAATACGATCGCAAGCCCGTTGGAAGAACGACTCCCGGTAATCTCGTAACACATCCTCACGTACCATGGCCTTAAAGGCTTGCTCCAGAAAATCATTCTTGAACGAGGTGGGAAGCGTACGGTTCTCCAAGAAATCATGCCGGAAGTAATGGCGTACCTTGGCGAACGCCTCCTTGTCCATGATATCACGGGCGTTGCCATCCATCTCACTGAAGATAGAGCCACCGCAAAACATGAATAAACGGGTGTCCGTAAACATCTTGTCCGGATTCGCTAATAACAAGACCTGCGAGAGTAACGCCCCGATGGAATAAGCGAATAAGTTGATGGACGTATCTTCCTTGAACAAAGGATGCTCGCCGTTCTTGATCTCATGAACCAATTGCCACATATTATAAACGGATTCTCTGCCCGAGGCGTAAAAGCGTAACGGGTTTTGGGATAGCCGGCTGCTGAGGGCCACGTTGGCGAAGGTGGAGTTCGTCACGTTCGCTACCTCCTCCTTGCGTTTGCTTACCCAAGGGAGGATCGCACGGGGATTGGCCCATAATCCCGGGGTACGGTTCATATGGAAAGCGATCGGGAACAGGATGACCGGCTTACCGGTCGTATGGGTGAGGTATTCCGCCCATGTGAGGTATTTTTCCCAAGTCCGCTCGTTCAGGCCATGCAACAGGATAATCGCCTCATTATTCTTTTTACGTCCCGAGGGCGTGAATATGGCATACGAGAAAGATTTGTTCTCTTGGATACGATCGTCTGTCATCGGACAGAATCCGGTGGGGGTAAGTCCCTTCTGGAACTCGTCGATCTCGCTGGCTCCACGGGTCTGGGTGAAGCGAAACGGGATGATCTCCAGATGGCTCTCTTCCAATTCAGTCTTTTTGTCATAAGAGAAAAGACTGTTCAGTTGCTTAGTACGAAGTGAAATATCCATAATCCTCTGATTTTTTACTGCAAACAAACAATAGAAAAACATCTCTTCAAAATAAATGGTTTAAACGGGCTTGGTTGGGGACATAAAGTGTTATTTAGGGGTGAAATCTTTTATAGAGGGGTGAATTTCGTCTGGGAAAATGATTACATTTGTTCCAAAATAGAGGCAAAAAGATGGGAATGTGGGATCAAAAAATACCAAGTTACATATACGGTAAGCAGAATATCGTGAGGCTGATTCTGTGGACGGCTTTGTTTGCGTTGGTGTTTATCAACATCTACAAGCCGTTTAGCTCCACCTCTTGGTACAAGGTCTCGGAGTTTAAGTTCTTCGTATTCTCCAGCTTGATTATCTTGACGGGAGTATTGGTGGTTGTCTTGAGCCGTATTATTCTGTTCCATTTGGGGAAGCGGCATGCTATCACGGTCCGGGCCTATGCGATCTGGATCGTGCTGGAGATATTCTTCATGTCGCTTTTCTATACGATTTATACGTTGGTACTGAATCCGGAACGAGAATATATGGAAGTTTTTAACGATTCGGCGGTGAATACCAGTCTGGTTTTATTGCTCCCTTATTCCGTGCTGCACCTGTATTTCTCTTATAAAGAGAAAGAGCGGCAATTGCGATTGTTGGAGGAGAACCAGACAGAAGCGGCGGTTCGGCAAAGCGTTTTCTCTTTCTATGACGAGAAGAACGAGTTGCGCCTTTCCGTGAAGCGAAGTAACCTGCTGTATCTTGAATCGGCGGATAATTACGTTTGTATCTGGTATCTGAATAAGGGGCAGCTCACGAAGTTTATGCTTCGCAACTCCTTGAAGGCGATCGAAGAGAGCCTCGCTGATACGAATGTACTCCGTTGCCATCGTTCTTTCATGGTAAATTTCGACCAAGTGAAGGTGATCCGCAGGGAGAAGGAGGGCGTTTATCTGGAGCTGGGGATCGAGAAAGTACCCGATATCCCGATCTCCAAGACGTATAGCGAGAAGGTAACCCGCTGGTTCCAGACCTATTCTTCCTAGCGGGCTATTTCAATTCGATATTATTTTCTTTTGCGTATTGCGAGGGGCTCATGTTGAATTGCTTGGAGAAGGCCCGGCTGAAATAGGATTGCGAGTTGAAACCAACCGCCTCGGCGATCTCGTAAATCCTCATATCGCCTTGAAGGATTAACTCGGCGGCTTTCTTTAGCCGGCTGATCTTGATCAACTCGTTGGGCGTTACGTTCGACAGGCCGTTGATTTTACGGTAAAGGGTCGGACGGCTTAGATTCATCAAGTCCGCTATCATGTCCACGTCTAGGTTCACGTCGTTTATATGGCTGTCGATGATATCGTTCAGTTTCTTCAAGAACTTCTCGTCCGCCTTCGTGTAAGCCATGGATTTGATATTGGCAATCGGCGAGTTGAAATAATAGGCACGCATATTGCTCCGGTTGTTCAGCAGGTTCGTCACTTGGGTAAGCAATAGATCCATGGAGAAAGGTTTGTCGATGTAAGCGTCCGCCCCAAGCTCAAGCCCTTCCATGCGAGATTGTAAGGTGTTCTTAGCCGTCAGGAGGATGATCGGGATATGGCTGAACTCCAGATTAGTCTTTATCTTTTTCAATAAGGTGAAACCATCCATGACAGGCATCATGATATCGCTGATGATTAATTGGATGCCATATTCCTGAAGACGGGCAATCGCCTCCTCGCCATTACCGGCGGTGACAACATTGTAATGGACATTGATCTCTTGACCGATGAAATGGAGCATTTCGGTGTTATCTTCCACCACGAGAACCGTCGGGCGGGATTCTTGGGTGACATATTTCCGCTCGCTGGCAGGGTTGGTCAGGACCTCTGCTTTCTCTTCCTCTAGTTTTAATGAGTTCGGTTGGTTCACCGGCAAACGTAATCTAAAGATGATAAGCCCGGCCGGAGATTCCTCCAACGTCAACGATCCCTCGTGCATCTCCGCTAAAGAACGGGCCAAGGGTAGTCCGAGCCCGGTCCCGGATTTATGGATAGAGGAGTCATCCCGGTAGAAAGGCTCGAAGATCTTTTCTTTTATCTCCTCCGAGATGGGCTTTCCATCGTTCATGATATCGATCGTGAATCGCTCGCCATCTTGTGCCTCGAACCGGACGATGATCTTGCTTCTTGCGTATTTAATAGCGTTCGATAGGAGGTTGCTGAGTATCTTCGTGCAAGCCTCCTTATCGATAAAGGCGTAGAAAGATTTCACGTTACACTCGATAATCATCTGCAATGCCTCCTGCTCTGCCGTGTCGTGGAAACGCTCAAAGGTCTCTTGCATCAATGCGATGATGTCCGTATGTATGAAGTTTAGTTTATATCCCTCGATTTCCGTCTTCCTGAAATCCAGTAGTTGATTCACCAGATCCAGTAGCCGGTTTGCGTTTTTATCCACAATTGTCAGATAATTCTTTGCGCTGGGAGATAGCTTGATGTCCCGTGTTACTTTCTCCAGAGGACTTTTAATTAAAGTCAGGGGCGTACGTATCTCATGAGCGATATTGATGAAGAAATCAATCTTGGCTTGATAAAGCTCCTTCTCCTTTTCATTCTCGAACTCCTGTATTTTCTGCTGTATATTGGCCTTATTATGCCGGGAAATGATAAAGATCAGCAACACTACGCATCCGATAGCGATAATCCCATATAGGATTAACGCCTTGGTAGAGAGCCACCATGGGGGAAGGATCGTAATCTGGAACATCGCCGGCTCATCATTCCAAATACCGGACAGGTTCGCCGCCTTCACCTTGAACGTATAATTACCGGGCGGTAGTTTCGTGAAATAAACCCGGTTCTCGCCCACCACATGATACCATTTGGAACTTAACCCTTCCATGCAATAGGCGTATTGGGTGAGGTTGGGGGCTTGGTAGCTTAATGATGTGTAGTCGATGTAGAATGTGGACTGATTATGTTCTAAGGTGATCCCTTTTTTAAAAGTGATGTCTTTTTGCCTCAATAGATTATGGTCGGGGTCCGAATAATTGATTTGTGTCATATAAATCTTCGGTTGGATAGAGAACTGTTGGATATTATCGGGGTGGAACCGGACCAAGCCTTTCAAGGTCCCGAAATATAATTTGCCGTCTTTAGCTTTTAAAGAAGAGTTATAGTTGAATTGATTGGACAGGAGCCCATGTTCTTTTTTGAACACCTTGATCTCTTGATTGACAGGGTTAAGTACGGCCAGGCCATTTGTGGTACTGATCCACATGTGGCCTTTAGGGTCTTCCTCGATCCGGTAAATGACGTTACTGGGTAGGCCGTCTTGAGTCGTGTATTTTGTCGTACTCTTTAAATTCCGGTCGTACATTTTCACTCCGTTTCCGGTAGCGAACCATAGATTGTTTTTAGTATCCTCATGGATGTGATTGATCGTCCGGTTGGCGTTCGTGTTTATGGAATCCAATTTAAATTCGCCGTGTTTTTGCCGGATTGGGTCGAAATAATATAATCCGATATTGAATGTTCCGGCCCATATAACCCCTTCGTGATCCTCGAAGATCGTTTGTATCCTGCAATTACCGGGGAATTGATCGAGAGGCTCGAAAATATCTTTCTCCGGATTATATTGATACATGCCGGATGCCGTAGCTATGAGCAAGTTATTTTTCCGGGTTTTATAGAGATATACGATGATATCGTTTTGGGAGGCGTAAGGATTCGGGGCGATCGTATAATGCTTGATGATTTTCTCCGTACGGATATCCATCACGTCTACCCCGTTAGCGTGTGTCCCGATCCATAGATAGTCTCCAATCACGGTAAGCCCGTGGATACAGCTTTGGGAAAGACCGTCTTTATCTTGGAAGTTCTTATAGGTTTGCGTACGGATGTCGAGTTTATTGAGACCAGCGTCTTCGGTTCCTATCCATATATTATGGTTAGCGTCTTGGCAAATATCATGGATAATATCACCGTTAATTGTTTTTTGCCCGGGTATATTGTAGTCTTTCTTGAATTTGAGATAAGGGGGAAGGTAATTAATGCCCCCATTATCCGTACAGATCCATAAGCCACCTTCCCGGTCCTTGCAAAACTGTTTGATAGCGTTATTGGATAGTGAATATGGATCGCATTTGTCTTGTTCTATGTGAAAGGTCTTGTTTGAGGGGATTTGGTAGATATAGATACCGTTGTAGGTGGCGATCCATACCTCGTCGTTTGTCACTTGGAAAATATCCCGGGTATAGAGGGGGCTGTTCTTTTGCCGGGTAAGAACATTTCGGCAAACACCTGTTTGTATATTGACTTGTTTGACTCCGTTATCGCTTGTACCTATCAGTAATGTATTATCGGACGGGGATGCCCATAGAGTCGTCATATTATCTATATGTAGGGTGTCGCTACCGTTATGGATATTTAGAGGGATGAATTTGTTATCGGTCGGGTCTAAGAGAACGACATTACCGTTTAGCGTGGTGGCCCATATCTGATCTTGGGGGGTGATATAGAAAGAGGTGATCGGATCACTATCCTTATACAGGTAGTTTTGGTGTAGCTCGGATTGCTCATTATATTTAATAAGGGAAAAGCCGGATAACAGCATCCACAGATTCCCTTGGTGATCAAATTCCAGATAGGTACAGCCGATTCCTTTCGTGAACTTTATCAAGGAAAAAGTATCGGTTTGGTAATCGTATTTTTGTACTCCCATATTAGTACCCACCCAGAGTTCACCGGAAGGGCTTATCGCCAAGTCGGTAATCCAGCTACTTATTAAAGTTCCTCTCTGTTTGGTTTGATTTTTTATGATATGGAATTTGTTCCCGTCAAATCGATTGAGCCCGTCCCGTGTTCCAAACCACATAAAGCCATAATGATCTTGGACACAACATGTCACGTTATTATTGCTTAATCCATCTTCTACCTCATAGGATTTAAAGTAGTATGACCGGGCGTTGAGCTCTATTGCGGTTACTACAAATAATAGGACGTATAAATAATTCATCAAGTTTTTTTTCATAGATCTCCCTTGTATTTCATGCGCAATATAAAGCCTTTTCCTAGACTTTCCATAGCAGTATCGTATCATTGTTTTTCATTTTGTTTCAATGTCCAGACTTCGGTTTTTGGCTTTAAAAGCCGTTCCTTGTAAGACTGTTTGTTGAGACGATAGGTAATAATTTTGAGAGAAAAGTGCAATACTGTTTGACTCAAGGGGCTTTAATTTTGGCAAAAACAGTGTGAATCTTTAAAAGATAGAATATGAATCAAAAAGTAAAAGTAGGTATAATAGGCTTTGGTCGCATGGGTGGATTTTATTTGGAGGAGATGCGGAAGAGCGATCAATGGGAGGTACTTTACATCTGCGATACGGACCCAGAGGCACGAGATTTGGCAAGGAGGAAGTCGCCGACATCCCGAATCGTAGCGGATGAGCAAGTTGTATTCGAGGACCCGGAAGTACAAGTGGTCGGTTTATTTACATTGGCGGATTCCCGGTTGAGGCAAATTAAGAAGGCAATGGCATTTGGTAAACATGTCATCTCAGAGAAACCGGTCGCAGATACGATCGAGCATGAATGGGAGGTCGTGAAATGCGTGGAAAACTCAAGTTTGTTCTCGACCGTTAATTTGTATTTGCGTAATTCTTGGTACCATAATACGATTAAAGAATTTATCCGGAGAGGAGAGATCGGAGATTTGGCGATCATTCGCATTTGCCATATGACTCCGGGGTTGGCTCCGGGTGAAGGTCATGAATATGAAGGTCCGTCTTTTCATGATTGCGGAATGCATTATGTGGACATTTCCCGGTGGTATGCCGGATGCGAGTATAAGACATGGCATGCGCAGGCGATCCGGATGTGGGATTATCCCGAACCTTGGTGGTTGCAATGTCACGGGACATTTGAGAACGGGGTGGTATTTGATATAACACAAGGGCATGTGTATGGACAATTATCGAAAGACCAAACGCATAACTCTTACATAGATGTAATAGGAACGAAAGGAATCGCCCGGATGAGTCATGATTTTAAGACTGCGGTCGTGGAGTTGAGAGGTGTTAATGAAACACACCGGATCGAGAAGCCCTATGGAGGGAAAAATATAAGTACGCTATGTGATTTGTTCGCGGATTCCGTACGGACCGGTGTTTTTAATTCCCGCCTACCACTGATGCGTGATTCCGCTATCGCTTCCGAGTATGCGTGGAAATTCTTGGATAACGCTAGACGAAATGAGATGCCTTCTATCGGGAATTTACAAACCTTGGAAGAAATCCGGGAGAGAAGACGGAATATGACGGAAGGGTATGGCTTACTTCGCCATGTAAAATTGTCTCATTCTTGATACGATTTTCTCTATGACCGGGGGGGGACAGGCTGGAACTTGTATTATGCGACAATCGGAAACGATTTTGATAAAATAGAAAAAGAGGATTCTTCATATCCGTGATACATTTGCTACTGCTTGTTCATAGAGCGAAAACAGAAACATTAATTTAATACTATGTAGCATGAAAAAAATGATTGTTCTTATCAGTCTTTTATGTGGAGCGTTTTTTATGAGTGCCCAACAAAGTAATCAACAACAAAGACCACCGGAAAGATGGAAACCTGAGAGTACTGAATGGTATTATCCGGTTCCTCCTAAGGTAAAGCCGGGTGTCGGAACTGGTGCTCCTTCCGATGCGATCATCCTGTTTGATGGAAAAGATCTTTCTATGTGGGAATCTGCGGGAAAAGATGGAGGTCCCGCTAAATGGACCGTAAAGGATGGGGCGATGATTGTGGCTTCCGGGACCGGATCGATCCGGACAAAAGATTATTTTGGAGATTGCCAGTTACATATCGAGTTCAAGACCCCTACACCGGGAAAGGATAATACATTACAGATGAAAGGAAATAGTGGCATTATGTTACAAAGCCGTTATGAGGTGCAGGTTTTGGATTGTGAGGATAATCCTACGTATGTGAATGGCTGGGTCGGCAGTATTTATAAGCAAAGCGCACCGTTGGTAAATGCTTTCACGAAGACAAATGAGTGGCAGGTTTATGATATTTATTGGAAAGCTCCCCGTTTCGGGACAAACGATGAATTGGAATCTCCCGCTATGATTACCGTGGTATTGAACGGTATCGTAGTACAGAATAATTATGTACTGAAAGGGACGACCCCATATACCGGTTTACCTAAATATGTAGCGCATGGCCGTCTGCCATTAAGCTTACAGGATCATGGAGTGGAAGTGGCTTTCCGTAATATATGGATTCGTAATTTATAAATTGTATAACCTTAAAATAATGATTTATGACTACACGTAGGAATTTTTTAAAGAACTCGACGATGTTGGCCGCCGGCTTAGGTATCTCACCTCTTTTGGCATCGGCAGCTCCTACCGTCTCTCATAAGGAAGAGACTATAAATGGGCGGGTGAATATCGCTGTAATAGGTGTCGGTATGGGATGCCGTGATTTGCAAGGGGCTTTGACTGATAATCCGTGGGTACATTGTGTGGGCATGTGCGACGTGAACAAAGTGAGACTTGATGAGCAGATCGCACGTTTCAAAAAAGACTTTCCGAACCAAACGACTTCGATCAAGGCATATAGTGACTTCCGGGAAGTCTTGGCAAATAAGGATATCGACGGGGTCATTATCGCAACACCGGATCATTGGCATCCTTACATCTTCGCTGAGGCTTTAAAAGCGGGCAAGGCGATTTATGTGGAAAAGCCGGTTGGTAATTCGATTCCGGAGTGCCATTCGATGATGGATTTCCAAAAGAAATATAAAGGGGTGGTAACAACTGGCTTATGGCAGACTAGTCAACGATATTTCTTGGCGGCTAATGAGATATTGAAATCCGGTGTGTTGGGGGATGTTTATAAAGTTCAGCTATGGCTTTGCCAATCGACGGACCCACGTCCGGCCGTAGCGGATTCTCCGGTTCCTTCTACATTAGATTACAATATGTGGTTGGGCCCGGCTCCCGAGCGTCCATTTAATAATTACCGTTTTCGTGGATGGCGTGGCTTTTGGGATTATGGAGGCGGCCAGCAAACCGACTGGGGAGTGCATTGGATAGACTCTGCGTTCGATGGATTGAAAGCGTTAGGATTGTGTGACCGTGAATATCCGGAGGCGGTATTCTCTACGGCTTATAAAGATCCTACCTCTTTTAATGAGACTCCCAGTTGCCAGACAACGATCTTCCAATATAAGAATTTCCATATAGAATGGGCACAACAAGTCGCTCACCTGTATAATCGGAATCAAGGGGTAGCTTGGGTAGGAAGTAAAGCTACCTTAGTATGTAATCGTGAAGGTTATGAATTGATTCCAGAGAAGAATCGGGAGGGTGAGTTACTAACCGACCGTGCCCAGCTTGTCGGGAAGTTCGAGGATGGTGGTATTGAGGCCCATGCGACGAATTGGTGTAAGTGTATATTAAATAAATCTATTGAGACGAACAGCCCGATCGAGAAAGGGGCTTTCGCGACGATCCTAGCCCATATGGCTAATATCTCATATTTGACGGGAACTCGTGTTGTGTATGATCCGCAAGCTCGTAAGTTTGTGGATAATCCGAAAGCGGACGCGTATTTGAAGCGGAGCTATAGAAGCCCGTGGCAATTCCCGAAAGTTTAATGCGATTGAATGCTTAAAAACAACGACCGGTGGATTTTAATACTCTATTATATATAACCATTACCATACGAATTGAATTACAGCACATTGAGATCTCCGGTCGTTTTTTGTAAAAACAATGTCAACTTTAAATGAATGAGTTATGGAAAATCAAAAAAAGGAAGTATGGCTTCGAAAGGCCCTGTTTTTGATCGTTAGTTTGGCGTTATTCTTTCCCATGATGGCGCAAACGATTACAGTAAAAGGAGTTGTAAAGGAATCTATGACAGGCGAACCGATCATTGGCGCCAATGTAGCGGTGAAAGGAACGACTAACGGTACGATTTCTGATATAAGCGGTATGTATCAGATCTCGAATGTATCATCAAATGCCGTATTGATCGTTTCTTATATTGGATATAAGACCGCGGAGATTCCGGTAAATGGAAAGAACACGATAAATGTGAGCTTGGAGGAAGAAAGTATCGGACTTCAAGAAGTGGTAGCCGTGGGATATGGCTCTCAGAAAAAGAAAGAATTGACCGGCTCTGTAGCAGGCTTGAAGGAGGGAGACTTGATCAAGGGCGTACAGTCTGACCCAATGGGTATGTTACAAGGTAAAGTGGCAGGTTTGAATATATCCAAACCAAATGCCGGCGACCCGAATGGAGAGTATAAGTTCCAATTACGCGGAACTTCATCCTTAACCGGTAATACTTCTCCGTTGATCGTCATTGATGGTATTCCTCAAGGGGATTTATCCGCTATTCCACAAGATGATATTGAAAGTATCGATGTATTGAAGGATGGTTCAGCGGCGGCGATATATGGAACCCGTGGAACGAATGGCGTTATCTTGGTTACGACAAAACGAGGTTCTGCCGGGAAGATGAGCGTTACCTACAATGGATATATGTCTATCTCTTCCATAGCCAATCAATTGGAAGTCATGGATCGTGACCAGTTTTTGGCAAATGGGGGAAACGACCGGGGATATGATACGAATTGGATGGATGAGATTACCCGAACTCCGTTCTCCCATTCGCATAACTTGGCATTGACAGGAGGTACGACCGATTTTAATTACCGGGCTTCTGTATCTTATCGAAATAATCAAGGTATCGCTCTTAAGTCTGGGTTCAATGAGATGATCGCTCGTTTTTCCGCTAATCAGAATTTATTCGATAAAAAGATTCAAATAGCATACGACGCTACTTATCGTCGCTTTGACCGGGAAGGTGAGAATTCCAGCTATGATGATTATTCCGCTTTTAAGCATGCGTATTATTATAATCCTACGGCACCCGTATACGACGAGACGGGAACGATAGATGCCGGAGGGTATTATGCGCTGGATATTCAGGGATATTCAAATCCGGTGGCTTATATTATGCAGCGTGACCGTCGTACAAAAGGCGGACTTTTCCAAGGGTCTGCTCGTGTAACTTGGAATATTTTGGAAGGACTTCGTGCGCAAGCTTTTGGCTCATTGAAATACTCTGATATAAATAAGGGTACTTATACCTCACGAGAGGTATTTAACACTTCTAGTTTCGGGTCAGCGTCTCGGAGTTTTAATACTCGTTTTAATAAAACACTGGAGACGACGATCGACTATGTAAAATCTTTTGGAGAACATCATTTAGTGGTATTAGGTGGATATACCTATGAGCATAATTATCGGGAGTCATTTGGCATGAACAACTCGAATTTTGATTCGGATGTATATTCTTACTATAATTTGGGTGCGGGTAGTAACTTGATTAATAACCCTAGCCAAAGCATGATGGATGGTTCGGTTTCTCAAGATAATTTGGTTTCGTTCTTTGGCCGTGTAAATTATAACTGGGGAAATCGTTACTTGTTATCAGCGTCTGTACGACGTGAGGGTTCTACTCGTTTAGGTGCGGATTATAAATGGGGAACTTTCCCTGCGGTAAGTGTCGGTTGGTCTATCGGTAATGAGGCTTTTATGGAAAGCGCTAGCTGGATTAACGATTTGAAATTGCGCTTGGGATATGGCGTGACAGGAAATATGCCTTCAGATAATTATTTGTCTTTGTCAATGATGGGAGTGGTAGGCCGTTTTTATGATCATACTTCTAAACAATGGATCAATGCTTATGGGCCGACACAGAATCAGAATCCGGATTTGAAATGGGAGCGGAAAGGCGAATGGAATCTAGGTGTTGATTTTGCGGCATTGAATAACCGCTTGAACGTGACCGTTGATTTATATACCCGTAAGGTTTCAGATTTGTTGTATGAATATAAGGTCCCGACTCCTCCTTATCAATATTCTTCTATGTTGGCGAATGTGGGTGATGCTACAAGTAAAGGTCTGGAATTCTCTGTTTCCGGAACCCCGGTGCAGAATAAGAACTTCTCATGGACTAGTTCTATTAACTTCTCATTCAATACGAATAAATTGGACAAATTAAGTAATGAGACTTTCCAGACAGACTGGATTGAAACTGGTTATTTGTCGGATGGTGATTTAGGAGGTATGAACTCGACTCCATTGATTCGTTTGGTCCCGGGTGGCAAGGTCGGTGATTTTTATTTGCCGGTATTCGAGGGATTTACGGAAGATGGTAAATGGAAATTCAAGGATGTCGATGGTAGTGGTGACTTTACATATAATGAGGATCGTGAGATCGTAGGTAATGCGCAACCTGATTTTATAGCAGGATGGACTAACGAGTTTAAATATCGTGACTTCGATTTATCGTTTACATTCCGTGCTGTCGTAGGCAATGATGTATATAATGTAAGCCGTATGGCATTAGAGAATCGGAATGTAGCTGGAAAGGAGAAGAATATGTTGGCTTCGGTAATGGATATCCCGTTGCAAGATGCGGCTCAAGCCTCTAGTTATTATTTGGAGGATGGTTCTTTTGTGAAGTTGGACAATATCACATTGGGTTATAATGTACCGGTGAAGAAATTAGGTTTCATGCAAAACTTACGTTTGTACTTGACTGGTCAGAACTTGTTTACGATCACTGGCTATAAGGGTATCGACCCGGAGGTTGATATGGTAGGATTAGATAATATGGGTATTGAGAGGACTCGTTATTATCCGGCTAGCCGTTCTTTTATTCTTGGTTTGAATGTTACGTTTTAATGGATACTCTAAATATCGAAGGTTATGAAAAAATATAGTTTAATATATATAGTATCAATGATTTGTTTCTTGGTTATCGCTCCTTCTTGTACGGATATGGATGAAGATACGACGGGACAAATGGTATCAAATGACTTTTATGCGGATCCTTCTTTGATTCCGCAAGCGGTAGGTGCTGCCTATGCGGAATTGCAGGCTTATCAGAATCACTGGGGAGTATGGGGGTTGCAGACTGTTTCCTCGGATGAATGTGTTGTTCCGACTCGTGCGCCGGGTAATGACTGGTATGACGGAGGGGTATGGCAGGATTTCCATCGTCATCAATGGCAATACAATCTGGATGCATTGAATAATGTGTGGATTTCCGTATTTTCTGGAATAACGACATGTAACCGTGTGGTTTACGACTTGGATACATATAAAGAGGAGATGGATGTCGATATCTATAATAAATATCGTGCGGAGACTGTCATCTTGAGATGTTTCTATTATTCTATCTTACTGGATTTATTCGGGAATGTTCCTTATATCGATACATATGAGAGTGAAATCACGGCTTCTCCTCAGACAAGCCGTCCTGAGCTTTATCAGAAAGTCGTAGATTGTATCTTAGATAATATGGAATATTTGGATGACGCTCCGTCTGCCGAGAATTATGGAAGATGTACGAAATCGATGGCTTATACGATGTTGGCAAAACTATATTTGAACGCTAAGGTGTTCAAAGGGGCCTCTTCTTATGATAAGGACGATATGAATAAAGTGATAGAGTATTGCGATAAAGTGATTAACTCTGGATATTATGAGGTCGTATCTGATTTCTCCGCTCCATTTAAAGTGGCGAATGAGTCTTGTAAAGAAAATATTTTCGTGGTACCGATGCAAAATGGCATTAATTCAAATGGAGACTACGAGTTTCATTTCCATAAATTCTCCGGACATCCCAAGTCTCGCCAGATGTGGGGTATAAATGTGGGCGGTTGGAATGGAGGTTGCGCTACTCCGGACTTCCTTGCTTTGTATAAAGATGACGATACCCGGAAAAAGGCGACTTTTATTTACGGTTTGATTTATGATAAGGTCACGGGAGAGCCTGTTGAGGATGGTGATAATCCGGGAAAACAATTGGAATTGACTATTGAGGTATCTTCTATTAATGCCGCTTATCGTTGGGAAGGTGCTCGTATTCAGAAGTATGAATATGAGTTGGGTATGACTGGTAATATGAACAATGATTTTGTTTTATATCGTTTAGCCGATATCTATTATATGAAGGCTGAAGCTATTTTGAGAGGTGGTAATGCCGCTACTTTATCAGCTTTATGTGCGGAACCTGCATTCCAGTTAATACGTGAAAGGGCAAATCAGCCCGTGTATACTCCGGAAACATTAACGTTGGATGAGTTGATCAATGAACGTGGCCGTGAATTTGCGTGGGAAGGTTGGCGTCGTCAAGACTTGGTTCGTTGGGATAAGTTCGCTAAAGGTAGCTGGGCATTTAAGGAAGCCTTGAATAATAATTCGCGTGATTTATTCCCGATACCATACGATCAGATTACGAAAAACCAATCTTGGAAACAGAATCCGGGATATTAATAGTTGTGTTTTTATGCATATGGATAGACGACAATTCGTGAAAAACCTAGGACTGGGCACAGCCTCTTTAAGCATGGGAAGCTTGGTAACGGCTTCCTCATGTGCCCCGTCCGGGGATTCCTCCCTTAAACAAAACGTCAAGGAAGGAGAGGATGGACAGTTTTTATTTATCGGTGACGATATCGCCATCGCCCAGACAGAGTATGGGAAGGTGCAGGGATATCTGCTGAATCATGTATATACGTTCTTGGGAGTTCCTTATGGGGCTGATACGTCGGGAAAAAATCGCTTTATGCCTCCCCAAAAACCAGAGCCGTGGACAGATGTGAGACCGGCGGTTTTTTATGGGAATACGGCGCCGCAACGTATGGAGAACCGGTGGCCCAATAATTACGGAACTTTTGCTGATCATTGGAACTACTGGGATGTGAGTGAGGATTGCTTATATTTAAATGTATGGACACCGGGTATCGCGGATGGAAAGAGACGTCCCGTATTGGTGTGGCTGCATGGCGGCGGTTTTACAAATGGTAGTGGGATCGAGCAGGATGGATATCATGGAGAGAATATAAGCCGGGAAGGAGATATCGTATTCTGTTCCATTAATCATCGGTTGGGGCCGATTGGCTTCTCTGACTTATCTGGTGTTGGTGGAGAAGCGTATAAGGATTCCGGAAACGTGGGGATGTTAGATATTATTGCCGCCTTGCGATGGGTACATGATAATATCGCCAATTTCGGTGGAGATCCCGGGAACGTAACGGTTATGGGACAATCCGGAGGAGGTTCTAAGGTCTGTACGGTAGCCGCTATGCCGGCGGCAAAAGGTTTGGTCCATAGAGCCGTGGCTTTAAGTGGATCTACGGTAGGAGCTTCCGATCAGGTGATGACCCGGAAGGTGGGAGAATATATTTTGAGAGAAGCGGGGCTGACCGCTTCCCAACTGGATAAATTGCAAAGAATACCTTGGCGGGAATATTTGGATATAGCGGATAGGGCTTGTAAAAAGTGCTGGGAAGATCAAGGGATTAGCATGAGACGGACTTTTGGTCCTGTTGCTGATGACCGGAATATTCCGGCCGGTGTATTCTACTCCGGTGAGAGCCATTTGGAGTCTCCTGTCGTCCCGATGATATTCTGTACGACTTTCCATGAATGGAACCCGAACAGGGCGGATGCGGCCTTGGAAAAAATCACTCAAGACGGTGTGATCGAGAAACTGAGAAGTCAATATGGTGATAAAGCGGAATCGATCGTGAAGGCTTTCGCCAAGAATTTCCCGGATAAGACTCCGATGGAGCTTTGGGCGATGATTTTGTCTTCCCGTCAACGAGTGGTTGAGGCGGCTAACGCAAAATTAAAGCAAGGCCAGCCTGTGTATGTAGCTTGGTTTGGCTGGTGTCCGCCCTTGTTTAATAACCGTATGCGTGCGTTCCATTGCTCGGATATCTGTTTCTGGTTTAAAAATACGGATCGGATGTTTACCCATACGGGTGGAGGTAAGGTACCTCGTGCGTTGTCAGATAAGATGTCTGGCGCTTTGTTGAATTTCATGCGGACAGGAGATCCGAACGGAGGAGAGTTACCCGTTTGGCCGAAATACACGGAAGAAAATGGAGAGGTGATGATCTTGAATAATACGTGTGAGGCTCGGAATGATCCGGACCGGGAGGCCCGTAAATCTTTGGAGGTTTAATTTAAAACGAGAGTGTTATGCTTGAGAAAAAGATTTCAAGACGTAATATGCTTCGGACTACCGGTCTGGCGGTTTTGGGCAGTACGTTCGCAGGCTTGGCTTCTTGCGCTCCGAAGAAAAAAGAGGAGCCATCACCCGAAGCATCCTCTTCGAAACGTCCTTTCCGTGTCTGTCTCAATGTCTCTACGATAGCGGGTTATAAACTTCCTGTTCAAAAACAGATTGACTTATGTGCCGAGGCTGGTTTTGAGGGAATTGAGTTATGGACCCGTGATGTGGATGCGTTCGTAAAGCAAGGGGGAACTTATGAGACACTCAGGCGTCAGCTGGAAGGTTCCGGACTTTTATTGGAGAATATGATCGGTTTTGCCTCGTGGTTTGCCGATGATCCTTCGAAACGGAAGGAAGGGCTAAACCAAATGCGGCATGATATGGAGATGGTAGCGGGATTGGGCGGTAAATTTATCGCCGCTCCTGCTCAAGGAGTTACTCAACTGGATCGTACACGGTTGCCAGAGTATTCCGAACGCTATCGGGCGATACTGGATTTAGGGGATGAGATGGGTGTCACTCCGATATTGGAACTATGGGGAGCCGGGGTTCTGAATCAATTATCGGATACCATGGCGATAGCGATCGCCTCCGGGCATTCGCGGGCTTCTGTCTTATTGGATTTCTACCATTTGTACAGAGGAGGAAATAGTTTTGATAGTTTACGCTTGATAAATGGTAAGATCCTTCCGGTTTTTCATATCAACGATTATCCGGAGTTGCCTCCTCGTACGGAGTTGAGAGATTCGGATCGGGTGTTTCCGGGAGATGGTATTTGCCCGTTTAATAAGGTACTTCCTTTGCTATACGACTCCGGTTTCCGGGGTGGGTTATCCGTAGAGCTTTTTAATAAGGGATATTGGGAAACCATGGATGTAAAGGAGGTCTTAAAGAAGAGTTTTGAGAAAACCACACAGGTAATCAATAGTTCGATGGGATAAAAGTTTGTTGGGATTTAGGAAAGGGACTGCCTCGAGGTGTTTTACCTTCGAGGCGGTCCCTTCTGTTTTTATAGTATCTTCTCTTAAAAATCAATTATTTTATAATCCGCTGTGATATAAAAAGTAGTATATTTGCGTACATCCAAAATAAACAGTTGTTTTGCGGAGGGTTATAGGGGTTGTTATCATCGGAAAAGCCGGTAATAAAAGATATACATTATAATGAACTTACTTCAGAGATATGTGAGTCATGGTATAGCTATAGGTTTGTTAGTATTTATAATGCTAGCGTTTAATTTGTCTGTGTTAGCGCAGACAAGTGAAAAACGTGTACTTAGGGTTGCCTTTCCGCAGGTAGATGGCATGAGTTGGACGGCCGAAGATGGTACTCATCATGGTATGCTCGTAGACTATCTCAATGAGATCGCCAAATATACCGGTTGGGAATACGAGTACATAGATACGAAGGGACCGGCTATGTTGAATGAATTTGTTGAGGGTAAGTACGAGTTGATGGGTGGAAACTATTATATACCCGCTTTAGAGAAATATTATGCTTATCCGAACTATAATATGGGATATAGCCGTTCATTATTACTTGCCCGATCTGATGATCGCTCTATCCATAGTTATGATTTGGAGAGTATGAATGGTAAAACCATCGGTGTGTATGAGAATGCAAGGGAGAACATTCGCCGTCTCAAAGAGTTTATGGCTATCAACGGATTGTATTGTAATATCCGATATTACAAACAGGAAGATATGGTGGGGAAAATCGGGTTATATCCCTATCTGGCTAAAGGTGAGATCGATTTGTTACTAAATAATGTTGCCCATATTAGCGATTCTGTCCGTGTAGTCGTGGCATATGACTCTCAGCCTTATTATATCGTGACCAATCCGGGTAATAAAGAAGTCTTGGATGGTTTGAATATGGCTTTGGAACGGATATTGGATGCCAATCCTAATTTTGCGGCGGAACGTTATGCCGTTAATTTCCCAGACCGGCTCGTAAACATCCAACTGAGCGACCGGGATCTGGAGTATGTCAATGAGAGGAAAACGATCACGGTAGCCGTACCTGAGAATTGGTATCCTTTGTATTGTAAAGAAACGCCGCTGAAGAACCATACGGGTATCATGGCGGATGTACTGGATGAGATTAAAAGTTTCACAGGGCTACGATTCTCGTATGTATATGCGAAAAATTATGCTGATGCGATCCGTTTGATACAGCAAGGGGATGCCGATATCTTAGGTTTTTTCTTGGGAGATGAGAACGATGCGGCCCAGCTAGGGCTTGCGCTTTCAGCCTCTTATGTGAGTGCGAACAATATCATAGTACGCAATAAAGCCTGTAGTTATCCCGCTCCGGGTTTGGTTGGTGCTTTGGTGGAAAGTCAGCGATTTCCAAGTGGCATATCTGCGGAGAAGATTCGGTCCTATCCGGGCATTAAGGAGGCATTAGCCGCTGTCAATAGCGGAGAGGCTGATTTTATCTATGGATTGTCCTCTAAAATGGAACAGGATATTTCGCGTTATCATTTCACCAATCTTGCTCCTGTGACATTGGTCAATGATCAGAGTGCGATAAGTTTTGCGTTACCTACCCCGGTTGACCCGGATTTATTAACCGTACTCAACAAGGCGATCAATAATCTTTCTGAGTCCGAGAGGACTGTTATACGCAATCGGAATCTGGAATCTATCGGCGTGAGTGAATTCTCTCTTACGGACTTTATATATGCGAATCCCTTACAATTTATGTTTATCGTGATGTTTGTCTTGTCGGTGCTATTTACGGCATTACTGCTGGCTATAGGGGCCCGGATGAAAGCGACCGTGATACAGGGCAACCTGAAACGGGCTGAGGCGGCTAACTTGGCGAAGAGCGAGTTTCTTTCCCGGATGAGTCATGAGATCCGTACGCCGATGAACGGAATTGTAGGTATGAGTACTATCGCCATGCAAAACATAGATAATACCGATAAGATAAAGGACTGTCTTGAGAAAGTAATCATGTCTTCCAAGCATCTTCTCGCTCTCATTAACGACGTGCTGGATATGTCGAAGATAGAAAGCGGAAAAGTGGAACTTCGACATGAGAGCTTTAATTTCCGGGCATTCTTGCAGGACTTTGAAAATCTGTATGGCGAGCAGGCCAAGAGTAAAGGGATCAGCTATGAGACGATATTGGCTAGTGATCTGGAAGTACAGATTATAGGAGACTCCTTGCGCTTGAATCAAGTTCTCTCCAACCTGTTATCGAATGCGCTGAAATTTACGCCGGCCAAGGGAATGATTAAACTTCGGGTATCTAAAACAGGTGAGGATCAAGAGAATGTTTACCTACGTTTCGAGGTAATCGATACGGGATGTGGTATAGCCGAGGAGAACTATGATAAAATCTTCGAATCGTTCGAACAGGAAAATGTGGATGTTACTTATAAATATGGAGGTACAGGATTAGGGCTTTCTATCGTTAAGCGTTTCACAGGGTTGATGGGTGGTGGCATACATGTGACGAGCGTGCAGGGGAGTGGCAGTACATTCACCGTTGATCTGCCTTTCGGCAAAATAAAGGAATCGGGTAAGCCCACTCGTTTTTCCGATATTAATGGGAGGAATGACCTTGCGAAGGATTGTTATGCTGTTGATTATGACTTCAAAGGTAAACGGATCTTATTGGTTGAGGACAATGAGCTTAACCGGGAGATAGCGGAGGAATTGATCGGAGTTACCGGTGCGTCGGTGGAGAGCGCTGAGGACGGGGTACAGGCCGTAGAGATGTTTAAGGAGTCTGCCGAAGGGTATTATGATTTGATATTGATGGATGTGCAGATGCCGCATATGGATGGCTATGAGGCTACCCGGTGTATTCGTGCATTAGGGCGTTCTGATGCTCAAAAGGTTCCTATCTTCGCTATGACAGCCAACGCATTCGCTGAGGATGTGCAGAAAAGTAGGGAGGCCGGTATGAACGCTCATATATCTAAACCATTAAATATACGTGCCGTGTATAAGCAAATGAACCGGTACCTTCAAGGATAAATAAAAGATTGATAAATAATTAAAAGGGTCCGCCTCTGAAAATTAAACTTTCGAGGCGGTCCCTTCTGCTTTTATTAGATATTCTTTATTTTTCCGTAATTACCGAGAATTCACCGATACCCGCTTGCTTTTTATTATCTACGATACGGGTTGCGACCAAACGGATTTGGTTACCTTTCGTTATCGGGAAATGTACGACTTGCTCGATCGGGTTAGCCTTGATATTGGAGAATTCGCCTTCGGCCACCTTCTTTCCATTAATATATAATTGATAGTTGGAGATATGACCGCTTGCGTCACGTCCTTGGTTCGGGGTGTAGCGGAATCCGGATATAGGCATTTCTTTCGCTAATTGTACGACTAACTCTTGTTTCCCTTGTGGCAAATAGTAGGTTGTGTAGCCGTTTCCGTCTAGGATCAGGCTGGTTTTCTCATCTTTCGGTGATACGATCGTGTAATCACAAGCAGGAATATCGAACGTTTGCGCGGAAACCGGACTGACTGTATCGAAAGTCGGATCATAGGCAATCGCCTTGACAGTTCCTTTTTGAGCGAAAGCGAATGGCGCCTGATAAAGCGGTGAGTCCTTGGTCGGATCTGAACCGTCGGTGGTATAATGAACCTCGGAGCCTTTATCCCCGGCCTGTATGGTTACTTCGTCATTGATATTACGGGCAATCGTTGGCTCGGTCACCAAGGCGGGGGCAAGGTGTGCCTCCACGTTATTGATACAAAGCGGCCCGCGGGCGTCCGTGAAGTTGATGCGTATCTTCTCCGCTTTCTCGGTCTGGAAACGGACAATTCGTTTATAGCCGACAGTTGTCGTAGAATCCACGGTCTGTGCCGGAATCCATTTACCCCCTTGCTCGAGTTCGATATTGAACGAGCGTACTCGTTGTCCTAATGGGATATATTCTTGTATTACCAAGCGGTTTACATCGGTAGGATGGGTTAACGTGAAAGTCAATGAACCACTGGTTACTCCATCGTCCGTAGCCCAATAGGTATCCCAATCCCCATCTACTGCCTTATTGGGACTAAAATTACGTTCTCTTTTATTGCTCGCTTGTACGTAACACCCTTTCAAAAGATTCTCCTTAAAGTCATTTTGGATGGTTTGATACCATTGTACGGCACGGGCGGAGTCTACCGGACTTATTTTTCCGTTCAACGCTACGGGGAAGTTCAATAGAAAATTGGCGTTATGCCCGACGCTTCGGTAATAAAGATCGACTAATTTTGCCAGAGATTTGACTTGGTGATCTTCCCGGGAGTGATAGAACCATCCCGGACGGATAGATACATCGCATTCTCCACCTAGCCACATCGGTCCGTTCTCATCTCCCCATACACTCTGTTGGAAAGTAGGCATGGAGGGTTCCGGGGCGAAGATGCTCCATTGGGTATCACCGGCCCAACCTTCCTCGTTACCGATCCAGCGGATATCGGGTACTGTCCCTCCGAAAACCATGATGTCCGGGTGGTGCGCCTTGATCGTGTCTCGTGCCCGCTCATATTGATAATAGGTCTTGGCGTCTATAGCACGGGTTTCATTCGTGCCGCCATACCAGCCATTGCCACCGTTTGCCCCATCAAACCAGTATTCGAACAACGGGCCATAGTTGGAGACTAATTCATGTAATTGGGCATGGAATTTCTCTACATATCCCGGTTGTCCGTAGTTCTCACTGTTTCTGTCCCAAGGGGAGAGATAGACACCGAATTTCAGCCCGTGTTTCTTACAAGCGTCGGATAGTTCTTTTACCATATCCCCTTTGCCATCTTTCCAAGGAGAATTCTTTACGCTATATTCGGTTGTGGCGGTAGGCCATAGACAGAAACCGTCGTGATGCTTGGTGGTTAAGATTACGCCTTTCAATCCGGCGGCTTTGATTGTTTGCGCCCATTGATCGCAATCCAGATCCGTTGGATTGAATGTGGAGGCGGGAGTATTTCCGTAACCCCATTCCAGATCATTGAACGTATTTAATCCGAAATGGACAAAGGCGTATGTTTCCATCTTATGCCATTCAACTTGTGCCGGCGTGGGAACGGGCAGGATAGGGGCGGGCGCTGTCGCTTCTTTACAGGAGAAGAAGGAAAACAACCCAAGCCCCAATAAAATAGAGGAACTCAAGTGCTTCATTATTTGTTTATATTTAGATGAGACCTCAAATATATGAAAAAAAACGGCAGATTCTTATTCTGTTTTTAGATATCTAGATAAAAGATAAAGTCCCCTGTCTTTTAGATGTCTCCTCTGGGGAAATTTTCATGCTAGCATATGTTTGTTTATCAATTGTTTGCAGTGCCAGTTTATTTATCGCCTTTGGCACGGTCGTGCCATCACAGTGGCAACGCTGTGCCATCCGTGTGGCAGGGCCGTGCCATCGTAGTGGCACAGTATTACCGCTATGATGGCAAGGGTACCGGCTATATCGTTTCCGTGAGCAGTCGGTATTTTTGCGTGTGCTATATTATAATGTACCCGATATCCGTTGCCGTAAAAAACTTGCAAAATAATGCCCGATAAATTTGGATTGTATGTTTTATAGCATTACTTTTGCACCCGCATTCGAGAGAGAACGGCGCTTCAGAAATGATGGAAACGTGGAGGTATCCTTGGGTA
>OGZH01000417.1_pt1 | contig 30331 bp, 34 predicted proteins | sample 1576741 | NCBI WGS metagenome assembly OGZH01 (sample SAMEA3541560, study PRJEB24748) | human gut metagenome | biome: human gut; feature: human-associated habitat; material: faeces | place: China | collected 2012 | reverse complement strand
ATACTTAATCATCCCAATAATGATAAAGTAATAAAGTCATCTAAAAAAGGAATACTTGCACACGATCTTTTAACATGGGAAGTAGAAAATGACAAATTTATAGAAGATAGTCTAAGTAATTCTAGTATTAGATTTAAAGAAATTACCGATAAATGGTTAAAAGAATATTCAAACAAAGAAAAAGAAGAATTAACTAAGGAGTTATTTTCTATCTTCGAAAGAGAAAACATAACTACATTGTTAGATATCAAAAAACAAAAAATAATAGGTATTATAAACCTCATCAAAGAAAGTAAAAATATGGACTATAAATCAAAAAACATGTTTAAAGATTTGTTAATGATTGTAATAGATGAATATTCAGACAATACCAAAAAGATTATTAAAGAAACAGTAGAAGAGGGCAAAAAAATACTAAAAATAAAATAAGAAATATAAACATATGTAATTTCACCTAAAGGTCGGCATATTAAAGTATACCGGCTACTTTTTTTAGAAAATATAAGTTTTTTAAGTATTTGTTATTTTAAAAATATGTTTTTAGGTAGCAAAATTTCTAAAATTTAATTTTATTAAGTAATACCATTTAAAAGTACTAAAAAATAAACAAAAATTATATTAAATATGGTGAAAGGATACATAATCTTAATACCTCCTGAATGTAAAATTTGACAAAATATCAAAAAAGTGTTATAATTAGCACACATTTAAGGGGGAAAAGGAAATGTTAGAAGGATTAAAAAAATTTGTAAATTGGAATAATGGTACTATAACTGAATTATATGATTTTATAGATGTATATGAAGAAAGAGCTATAGTAGATGCAGATGAAGACATAAAATATTTAGTTCAAAAACTATTTAATGTTGTATTTAAGCAAGCTGATTTAAGAATGTCACAAATTTCAAAGACATATTGTACATTAGCGCTTGCTAGAATGTCTAGTGATGTTACTAGAAATAGTAAGAATTGTGATAGTGAATCAAAAGCCTTAATTCAGTTATTACTTGGTAGTTATCTAGATATTTATAAGTCAATCTATAAAAAAGATGATGGTGAAATAGATCAAGAAGTTGAAAAAATCTATTATATTGAAACAACAACTCCAAAACCAAAGAGTAAAGAAGAGTTAGCACAATTATATAATAAAATCACAAAAGTTATGAATGATGAAAAATTTGATATTTATGAACAAGGTCTTGATGAAGAAAAACTAGCACCATTATATGACAATGTTTTAAATGGCGAAAGACCATGCCATATGCTATCTGCAAATTATTTAGAAGTATTAGAAAAAGAAAACAGACAATTTAGATTAAATTCTTGTTTATAATAAAAACAGAAAACTAGTTATATAAGAAATTTATAACTAGTTTTTAATTATAAAGGCAAAAAAAGAAGACATTTAACAGAAAACAGGTTAATATGTAAATATAAGGAGGTAAAATAATGAATTCAGATTACGCATATGTACACTTTACTCAACCAATTAAAGAAAGTGATCAAACTATAAATGGAGAATTGGTCAATTAAATTCCCCAATTTTAGAGGGTGAAGCTAATTTGATGGGTGTATCAGAATATAATAGATTTCAAAATGACTTTCCAGATCGTATTAAAGGTGAAATTATTAAGGAAGATAATCTATTAAACGTTTTAAATGCTTTATATGATAATTTAGGTAAAGATATGGAAAATATATCACAGTTAGATGAAGTTACAAGAACTAAATTTGAACAATTAGGTAATACTTTAGATTTTGTTAATGCAATGGAAAGTAATCAACAATCATATAAAAGTGAAGTAGAAGATTTAGCTAATAAATTATATCTTGTACAAAATCGAGTTAGGGCAGCACAAAGAAGTAAGACTCATCAAAATGGTCGCTCTATGTAAATAAAATATAAGCAAAAGGTATCCATTATGGATACTTTTTTTGTTCTATTATTTAAAACATTATCATATATTTGTTACTGTCAAGGAGAAAATATGAAAATATCTTTACCAGTTTATTCTAAAGGAGAAGAAGTAATAAATAGTATGACACATGGAGTAGGAGCAGTATTATCACTAATAGGAATATTTATAGTAACTAATTTAACAAAAGAAAAAATATCTTTAATTTCAGGACTTATCTTTTGCATATCTTTATTCTTATTATATACCGCATCTGCTATATACCATGGATTACCTAAAAGTTCTAAAATAAAAAGAATCATGAGAGTAATAGATCATTGCAATGTTTTTATTTTAGAAGCAGGAACATTTACACCAGTTTGTCTTATCGCTTTATCAGATAAAATAGGTATAGTATACTTTTATATTATATGGTTAATAACAATTATTGGAATAATCATAAATATAATCGATGTAGATAAATATGAAAATATATCTCTAATATTACATTTAATAATGGGATGGTCAGTACTATTCGTATTTAATAAATTATTAAGATCTTTAAATATAGAAGAATTAAGATACCTTTTTGGTGGGGGATTATTTTATACAGTAGGTTCTTTTCTATATTATATAGGTTCAACAAAAAAATACATGCATTCAATATTTCATATATTTTGTTTATTAGGATCCTATTATCATTTCCTATTGGTATATAGTTTACTAAAATAAAAAAACATAGCGCAAAGCTATGTTATTTTTGTATATCAAACATCATACCCTTATAATATTTCCAAGCTAATATTCTTAGTGAAAGCTTATTAATTTGTTCCTCACTAATAGTACCATCATTAACAGCCTTTTTTATTTCGTCAAAACTCTCCTTGTAATTAGTAACCATAATTAAATCATTACCAGCAAGAATAGCCTTAACAGTCTTATTAGGAATTGAACTAACAGCACCCATATCTAAGTCATCCGTTGTAATTATACCGGAATAATCCAAACTGCCTCGTAATAAATTATGTACACTTGGTGAAAGAGAAGCAGGGTTATTAGCATCCATACTCTTAACTATATTATGACTAACCAGAATATTTTCTGCTAAAGCATCAATACCAGCCTCAAAAGGAGGTAAATCATTTCTAACTATACTCTCATAAGTTCTATTATCAACAGAACTATTATAATGAGTATCAGTATTATTACCATATCCAGGGAAGTGCTTCAAAGTATAAGAAACATGAGTCTTTTTACTAGCTTCTATTACAGTCTTAGCATATTCAGCAGTAGCAGCCGTATTTTCTCCTAAAGCTCTAACATACATATAATCAGAAGAATTAGTAGTCACATCAACAACAGGGGCCAAATTAAGATTAATACCCAGATTATTTAAAAAATCACTCTTATTTATAGTATCCTCCTTAATAGCTGAAAGACCACCACTATTATATAATTCCTTAGAAGACTTAAACTTAGAACTAATTAATTTAGGATTACTACTAGCCCTAACAACTTTTCCACCTTCCTCATCAACCGCCGTTAAATAGGGAATACGAGCTCTTTTCTGCAAATTATTAATCATATTTTTAACATCATTTTCACTCTTATCCTTAAAATCATTCTCATAAAAAACAAATCCCCCAAAATTATACTTAGATAACTCATCAATATAATTATCTCCTGGATATCTTACAAGTAATAGTTGTGCAATCTTATCATCTAAAGATAAAGTATCAATCTTTTGTTTAGCAAGTTTATAAAACTGACTAAAAATACCATTATCAGAAGAATACTCAGGAATAGATTCATAATCCTCAGAAACTGGAACAGTAGAAAAACTAACAATAGAAGCTTTTTGTAAAGAACTAGTATTACTTAAGACACCAGTATATGAAATCACTATTTGACTACCAACATCAAAATCCAAATCATTATTCTTGAAAGTATAAATCAAATTATTACTATCCTGTACCACAACTCTAGAACTACTCTTACTAAGAACAAAAACATTTAACTTATTAGTCTTAGAAACATCATCTTTTTTAGTAAAATGTGATAAAGCTATAAAAGATGCTAATAATATAGTTATACCCAAAATACCAAAAAATATTTTCTTTTTCATAAAAATTCACCTACCGATAAAATTATATTTTATTAAAATAAGCAATATGAACGAATTATAAAATAATACTTAAGTATATTTATAACAATATATGGAAATATTAATAACAAACTATTAAAAAAATAGTTTAGATATAAATTTAATTTTTATTAAAAAATTTTATTTACCAGTTGAAAAAAGTAAAATTTTGTATTATCATTAATTGTGATAATAGGGTAGGGATTATAATGTAGTATATCTCATTAGCATATTTATCTGACCTAATTATTATGAGTCCATATGGACATTGCAACTAGCAAAACAGAAGATAATATAAAATTTTATATGGAGGTGAGAAAAAGATGAAGAAGGAAAACAGTCGTACCAACTATATTGTAATAGCATTATTGGTATTAGTAATTGGAATTAGTATTGGTTATGCTGCTTTATCAGCAACATTAAATATTAATGGTTCATCAACAATTGGAAAAGCATCTTGGGACGTACACTTTGCTAATATAATTGAAACTGCTGGTGGAGTAACAGCTACTAAGGCAGCAACTATTACATCTGGTAATGCAACTGAAGTAACTTATGATGTAACTCTTACTAAACCAGGAGATTACTATGAGTTCGAAGTTGATGTAGAAAATACTGGTACATTACCAGCAAAAATCTCTACAGCACCAACATTAGGTGGAGTATCTGCTGCACAAGACGTATATTTGAATTATACAGTTAAATGGAAAGATTCAAAAGCTGATCCTGCAACAGGAGACGAAATCGCAGCTGGAGATAAAAAAACAGCAGTTGTTAGAATAGAGTATGATAAAAATGTAAGTTCTGATCAATTACCTACAACAGGTGAAACATTAGCATTAACATTTTCTATGAACTTTGTTCAAGCATAAAAAAGTAATTAACTACTCAATATTGGGTAGTTAACTCGTTCAATAAGGATTTATAAATTAAAATGGAGGATTATATATGAACAATGAAAAAAAAGGACGCGGCAGTTTTATTGCAATTTTAGTTCTAGTATTAGTACTTGGAATTAGTATTGGTTATGCTGCACTATCAACTACATTAAATATTAATGGATCAACAACAATCGGAAAATCATCATGGGATGTACATTTTGCAAATGTTATCGAAACAGCTGGTGGAGTAACAGCTACTAAAGCAGCTGCAATTACAGCAGGACAAACTACAGAAGTAACTTATGAAGTTACATTACCAACACCTGGAACTTTCTACGAATTTACAGTAGACGTAGTAAATGCAGGAAGCTTGGATGCTAAATTATCAGCAGATGCTACAGTTGAAGGAGTAAGTGCTGCTCAAGCTGTATATACAAAATACTCAGTAGTATGGAGTGATACTGGTGTAGCACCAAAAACTGGAGATGTAATCACAGCAGGTCAAAAGAAAACTGCAAAAGTAAGAGTTGAATACAATAAAGATGTTACTGCTGCTCAATTACCAACAACTGATCAAGTATTAACATTAACAGCTTCAATGAACTTCATTCAAGCATAATAAAATAGAGAAATAATAAATAGGAGTTAGAAATGAAAAAGAAGAAAAATTCAAGTTTCGTAGTAATAGCCTTATTATTAATAGTAACTATTAGCATCGGTTATGCTGCATTATCAACAACATTAAATATCAATGGTACATCAACAATTAAAACACAAACTTGGGATGTACACTTTGAAAACGTAAAAGCAACAACTACTACTGGTGCAACAGTAACAAAAGCACCAACGATTACTGAAGGAAAAACAACAGAAGTAACTTATAATGTTGCTCTAAATCAACCAGGATCAGTATATGAATTTACAGTAGATGTAGTAAATGGTGGTACAATCGCTGCTAAAACATCAGCAATACCAACATTGGGGGGAAATACACAACCTACAATCTTTAATTATACAGTTACTTGGTCTGATGGATCACCTATTACTGCAAATACAGCATTAGCAGCTGGAGATAAAAAAACTGTAAAAGTAAGAATCGAATATAAGAAAGATATTACAGCAGCTCAATTACCATCAGCTGATACAGCATTATCATTAACTTGTTCAATACCATACGTACAAGCTTAATAAGAAAACAGAGGAGGTAAAAATATGAGAGGAATTAAAAGAAAAAGCTATATTTTACCTATCTTTGCTTTAGTAGTTGTAATATTATCTGTAGGTTATGCTGCTATCACAGCGACACTAAACATTACAGGTACATCAACAATTACTAAAAACACTTGGAATATTCATTTTCAAGACTTATCAGTAACCAGTGGAAGCGTAACAGCTGCAACACCAGCAGCGATTACAACTAATAATCATGCTGAAATAACATATACTGTAACACTTCCAAAGCCTGGGGATTTCTATGAATTTACTGTAAACATAGTAAATGCTGGAACAATCGCTGCCAAAACATCAGCAGCCCCAACATTATCAGGAAATACTCAAAGCGCTGTTATGACTTATACAGCAACATGGTCAGATGGAACAGCAATTGCTGCCAATACAACCTTAGCAGCTGGAGCCAGTAAGAAAATGAAGTTAAGAGTACAATATAGGAAGGACATAACATCTTCTCAATTACCAACAGCAGATACAACATTAACACTAAAATTTTCTTTGCCAATAGTACAGGCGTAAAAATAGGAAGGAATTAATTATGAATAAGAGTAAAAAGAAAAGTAGTTTTGCTGTCCCATTACTATTATTGTTAGTAATCAGTATTAGTATCGGTTATGCTGCATTATCGACAACATTAAATATTAATGGTACATCAACAATCAAAAAACAAACTTGGAGTGTATATTTTGATACATTAACAGTAACTAGTGGAAGTGCAACAGCAACAACACCTGCAGCAATAGATACTGGAAAAACAAAAGTATCATATGCAGTAACATTAAATACTCCAGGACAATTCTATGAATTCACAGTAGCAGTTAAAAATGCTGGTACATTAGGAGCTAAATTAAGTGCTGCTCCAACAAAAGGAGGATTAAGCACAACTCAAGCAGTATATACAAACTATACAGCAGTATGGACTGATACATCAAAAGCACCAGCAGCAGGAGATACAATCGCTGCCGGAGCATCAAGATCAGTTAAAGTAAGAGTTGAATACAAAAAAGATATTACAGCAGCTCAATTACCAACAGCAGATCAAGCATTATCATTAACATACGCAATGAACTTCGTTCAAGCATAATTTAAATAAGAAATACTACTCGGTATATCCGAGTAGTAGACTTATTATTTGTTATATATATTAATTTTTTAGTTAATATATATAAGAGATAAAACAAGTATCATAGGAGTAGATAATATGCAAAAAAAGAATATAAAAAGTGGGTTATTATTATCGGTGTTACTAGTATATGTATTTATCTATAGATTCATAATTCTAAAAAGTTATTTAAAATATTCAGAATCATTAACTGCAGCCTTGATAATTTTATTAACTGGAATCGCCATATTAATATTAGGCTTTCAAAAAGATAAAGAAAATAGAATCAAAAAATACGTTACTAAAATGACACTAACAATTATAGTCGTATTCTTTGCAATATCATATGCAGCAGGATTAGTAGTAGGTTTCTTAAAGAATGCTTACTCATTAAATGCTACATCAATTATTGATAACACTTTTGCTCCCATAGTCATAATTATTTGTACTGAATTATTTAGATATGTCTTAATAAGTGGTAACAAAAATAATAAAATTATGACTGTCTTAACAACAGTGGTAGTTATTTTGTTTGAGTTAGCTCTAAATGTTAAAGGAATAGATCCAAGTGATTTAGCAGGAACATTTAAAATAACAACAGCACTTATATTACCGATTATCTCTAAAAACCTAGTCTTAAGTTATTTATCTTATAAAGTAGGCTTTAAACCAGGACTAGCTTATCGCTTAATAATGGACATCTACGTATACATAATGCCAATAATACCAGATTTAGGCGACTATCTAAATTCCATGATTGGAATAGGATTACCATTCATACTATACATATATACATCACGAGCCTTAAATGAATATTATAATGGAATAGAAAGAGAATATCGAAAAGAAACATTTAAAATAGCTGATATACCAGTAGTAGCATTCATTGTAGTGCTAGTATGTTTAGTTTCAGGATTCTTCCCATATTACCTAATAGGAGTAGGATCAGGTTCCATGTATCCTAAAATAAAAAAAGGAGATGCCGTTATAATACATAAAATAAAAAGCGCTAAAGAATTAAAAGTAGGACAGGTAATAGCCTTCAAATCAGGAAATAAAGTATACGTACATAGATTAATACAGATTGAAGAAAAAGATAATAAAGTTTATTATCGTACAAAAGGTGATGCTAATAATACACCAGATTATATGGATTTAACTATAAAAGATGTCAAAGGAATAGTAAAATTTGATGTGCCATATATAGCTTATCCAAGTGTATATTTATCAGAATTTATGAGTAAGGAGAAAAAAGGATGAAAAGAGAAGTAAAGATAATATTAATAGTATTAGTATTAATAGGAGCATTAGGATTAACATATTACATGTTTTCTAAAGATTTAATGACATATGCCATAGTCTTTGGAGCAATAAGTTTAGTAACTTTAATATTCTTAATTGTATTTATTAGAAATACAAGAAGTGAGGAATCTATTTATAAAAGTACTCTAAGAAAGATATTAAAAAATTATGATGCTATTCTAGTACAAAGTTATAACTTTCCTAAACTAAGTGGAAAAAATATTATTAGAGTAACTAATTTAGAAGATTTGATGGATGCTCAATTAGAGTTAAGAAAACCTATTTATTATATGATTGAAGGAGAAGATTCTTGTTCATTTGTATTACTAGATAATACTGAAGCATGTATTTACATATTAAAGAAGAATGATGAAGTAGAATCACCATTGGAATTAATAATAGCTGAATATGAAAAACATGCTGATATTGATGAAAGTCTTCTAGAAGATATAGAAAGAACAACAATTATAAAATTAAGCAACATGAAATCTTTTAGGGTATCTCCAATAAAGAAGAAAACTAAAGTAATTGATGAAAGTCAAATAGAAACATTATAAAAGTTTAAGCTAGGTACTAAGAGAGGTGATAAAATGAAGAAAATCAGAAGAAAAGTTAATAAGCCATTATTATATTTTGTTTTCTTCGTTTTTGCTAGTGTAACAGTAGGTTACGCTGCATTATCAACTACTCTTAGTATTACTGGTAAAGGTACACTTTCTAAAAATAGTTGGGATATTCATTTTGAAAATTTAGTAATAGTAGATAATGGTGCAAGTAAAATAACAACTGCTCCTACAATAGATTCTACTAAGACGAAGGTGTCATTTAATATCACTCTAAGTAAACCAGGAGATAGTTATGAATTTACAGTTGATGCTGTAAATAAAGGTACAATAGATGCTATGCTATCAGGATTTTCAGCTACTTCCTTAACAACAGATCAACAAAAATATTTAACCTACACAGTAACTTATAGTGATGGTGCAACTATCTCAACAAAAGATTATTTAAAAAAAGGTACAAAAGAGACCATAAGAGTAAAAATATACTTTAAAGAAGATCTCTTAGCTTCAGATTTACCATCATCAGCTGAAACCTTAAATTTAACAGCAACACTAACATATGTTCAGGCTGATTCAACAGCAAAGACAAGAACAAAACCGTGACTCACTTCTTTGTAAAAGAGGAACAAATGTTACAACAAGTGGAAAATTAACATTAGCTGCCGAATTTTATTGTGATGTAAATGGTATGGAACAGCTGATTCATCAACAGAAGTGTTTTATTACATTACAGATTTAGATTCTAATACAGCTGTTTTACTTTATAGGGGTTATATATCATCTGGGTTGGTAAAATACGGAACTAATGTAAATAATGGACCTACAATTGCAAGAAGCTATTTACCAACAACTTCTGATTGGAGTAACGTTAGTTTAAGTAATCCAGTAAGAAATATTAGTAATATAGTAAACTTTAGCTCTTCTGGATATGCGGCTCGTCTTCCATCTAAAAGTGAGATAGAATTATGTGTAAATAATAACATAGTCTTTTCTCCAGGAGCATCTGGCACTGACTATCCAGTATTTTGGCTGGAAGACATCTATGATCAAAATAATGCATACTTCTTGCGTAATCAAACAGCCGATAATCATATTATACAATATCAAAATATTTCCACCGGAACAGCTGCGGTTAAACCAGTTATAGAAGTCCCAAAATCGAGAATAAATTATTAATATAGAAAGAAGGGAAAACTATGAGAAAAAGATACAGAAGAAATAAACTTTATATCATAGTTTTCCTTGTTATAATGAGCAGCATAGGTGTAGGCTATGCTGCTTTAACATCTACAATCACAATTAATGGAACAACACAAATAACGTCAGCTAAATGGTATGTTCACTTTGAAAATTACACATTAGGTGCAAATACTAGCGAAAATTATTCTCAACCATTAATAACAGATAATGGTACAAAATTGATGCTAGATTATCAGGATTTGTTAAGTCTAACTATACTGCAGCTCAACAAAAATATTTGAGTTACACTGTAACATATGGTTTTAATACTCCGATAAAATCAAATGACTTATTAAAAGCAAGAACTAGCGATAGTAGCGATAAAACAGTAGCTCCATCAACTGAACGAACAATTTCAAATATAACATTTAGACCAGATTATGTATAGGATACAAATATGATATATTAATAAAGGATGACATCTAATGAGGAAAAAACAAAAAATTTATTTATCTATTAACTTCTATTAATATTATGTATAACAATTGGTTATTGTAAGAAAGCAGGCTATCCATCAAGTGAAAGTAAAAAAACACAACAATTACATATGGTAATTTATGATGATAGGTAAATTAGCTAGCGGTGATGCATTTGATTGTGACGTAATAATGATGGAACATATGATGCTGCAACAGAAAGATTTTATTATATAGAGTCACTATCTACAAATACGGCCAAAGCAGTTCTAATATATTATGATGATGTTGGGAGCTCATATTATGGAACATCTGAAATAGTGCAACAGGACCTAATACGGCAAAACAGCAACTACCAACAACATCGAAGTGGCCAAAAGTTAGTTTAAATAGTACTACTAGAGCAATCAAAAACAAAGCTGGAACAACAGTAGTTTCTTCATTTAGTTACTCAGGTTACGCAGCTAGACTTATAACTTATCAAGAATTAAAAAGTGCTTGTAATACATCTGGAATAGATTCAACAGGGGTGTTCGATAGTAAGTGCATATTTTTATTTGAGAACACAGATTTTTCCAAATCCAGAGGAACAGCACGAGAGGGATATTGGATGGAAAATCAGGAAAGTGTTAACCCTTGCTATGGATATAGGGTAAACTCTGAAACACGCGCATCAATGCAGGTTCCACCCCATACAGCGGTAACTGTAGACGTACGTCCAGTAATAGAAGTATCAAAAAGCCCAATCATTTACTGATTTAAATTCAAAATTATGTAACATAATTACTATAAAAATATTGAAAAAATTTGTAAAAAAAAGTATAATGATAATATCATAGATAATAGGGTATTATAATAATGAGTTTAATAGTAGGAGGGAAAAGCGTGAGAAGAAGAATAAGAAGAAACCATTTCTATTTTGTCATTATCTTAATTCTTTTTGCAAGCATAGGTGTAGGCTATGCTGCTTTAACGACATCTCTTACTATTAATGGTACAACACAAATAACTTCAGCAAAATGGGATGTTCACTTTGCAAATGTTACAAAGGGCGGAAACAGTGTTAGTGCTGCTAGTGCTACAATAAGCGATGATAAAACCACTCTAACGGTATCAGGGATTACATTGTCATCACCAGGAGCAGAATATGAAGTATACGTAAACGTTGTAAATGCCGGAACGATAGATGCCAATTTATATTCTATAATAAAGTCTGGATTGTCACCAGCACAACAACAGTATCTAAGTTATAACGTAACATATGCATTCAATGAGCAAATAAAATCAAATGATCTTTTAAAGGCCGGCAGTTCTGAAACTTTGAGAATATCTATAAAATATAATGATAATAAAGCATTGGCTCCATCTACAAGCCAATCAATAGGAACCATGACATTTAAATTAAATTATGTTCAAGATAAAGGTACAGGGGCAACAAGGGCAAAACTATGTAAAAGAGCAACATCTCTACATTCAAACTCATCAATTACCTATGGTCAAATAGGAACTATTGGAAAATTGGCTAGTGGAGATGCTTTTGATTGTGATGTAAATGGTGATGGAACATATGATGCAGCGACAGAAAGATTTTATTATGTAACGGATTTATCAACAAATTCAAAGGTAGCTGTACTGATATACTATGGTAATTCAAGTTCAAGTGGAGTTAGCTTAGGTCAAAGAACACCATATTATTATAATGGAAATAATTATAGTGGTCCAATAACAGCATCCGCTCAATTACCGACAACGACAGCTTGGCCAAGAGTTGGTCTAACTCAAAGAAAAGTTCAAATATATAATGAAGCAGATGGTAAGACAGCAACAATTTCAGGTAGTACCAATGTGAGCCATAATCTACCTTTGTACACCTATAAAACTGCAGCACGTCTACTCACGTACCAAGAATATAGTAAAATGACAAATACAACTGTTTTTCTTGAAAATCTTGGTGGGAGTTATGCAAGTTGTCTCTGGTTAATCACACCAGAAGCTCTAGGTGGTGGCTCTATATGGACAATATATAATCCGACAGGAACTACTATTGCTACTATTCCTCATGATGCAACAACAAGTACATCTATATGTGGAGTAAGACCTGCAATAGAAGTATTAAAAACGGATATGATATATTGATGTAAAGGAGAATCCGAATGAAAAAAAAGCAAAAACATTATTTATCAGTAATTATTATTCTCTTTCTATGTATAGGAATTGGTTATGCATATTTATCTAGTACATTAAATTCAAGTTTCTCTAATATTACAGTTACTGGATTTGACAGAATTTGTCAGAGGGCAACCACCCTTCATACAGAAACATGTACTTTAAGTAGTAATGGCTGTTATGCCGCCGGCTATTCAGCAAGTGGTAGTAAGAAAACAAAGACGATAACATACGGAAAATTAGGAACTACAGGAGCACTTAGTGTAGGTGATGCTTTTGACTGTGATGTAAATAATGATGGAGTATATGATTCAGCAACAGAAAGATTTTATTATATTGGTAATCTAAGTACTAACAGTTCCAGAGCTGTTCTCATATATTATAATAATACAAACTCCAATGGTGATGCAGCAGCGAATCAGACAGCGACATATAATACAGGCAATATTAAATCAGGACCAACTGTAGCTAAAAACTATATGCCTAGAACTACTAAATGGACAAAAGTAACCTTAAACAGCACTACAAGAACAATTAAAGATGAGTCTGGTACTACAGTAGTTTCATCGTTTAGTTATTCAGGATTTGCCGCAAGATTATTAACAGTTCAAGAAATAAAAACTGCCTGCGGATCATCAATTACAACTAATGGTGTACTAGATTCAAAATGTACATTCATGTTGGAAAACACAAATTATCATACTAGTACCAATTTTCTTACCGGCTATTGGCTTGAAAATCAAGAGAATTCATCACCATATTATGCTTATAGAATAATGGCTACTAGTAGAAAGCTTGGTTATTTACCAACGAGCAGTGTTACAACAGGTAATGAATTAGGAGTACGACCAGTAATAGAGGTTTTAAAAAGTAAGATGATTTATTAAGAAGCAATGCTTCTTTTTAATTTGTTTTATCTACAAATATAAAAAATATTGGAGTTATTATGAAAGAAGAAATAAAAGATTATTGTAGACAAGATTTATTTGATTATTATCATAAGAGAAGTAATCCCTTTGTATTTGTCACGACAAAAATAGATATAACAAATATTTATGATTATTGTAAAATACATAAATACCATTATGCAACCATTGCATATGTTTTTGGTTCAGCTATGAATGAGATAGAAGAATTCAAATATCGTTATGAAAATGGCAAAATATATAAATATGATAAGTTAAATATTGGCTTTACCCAAATGTTTAAAGATGGAAATATTGGTTATTTTACTTGTTCTATAAAGGATAACTATAAGGACTTTATTAACGAGTTCAAAAAAACAGAAGAAGAATTTTTAATAACTAATAAATCTATCAAAAAAGAAGGGGGAGAACTTTGGGTATCATGCTCCCCTTGGTATCACTTTTCAAGTTTAGTTCCACCATTTGATAAAAATATTACTATTCCTCAGCTTATTTGGGATAAATTTGAACTAACAGATAATAAGTGCTTTGTTAATCTAATGATCATGTCTCATCATGGTTTTACAGATGGATTTCATATCGGAAAATTAATAGAAAAGATTAATAAAAATATCAATGAATTCGTAGGCAACTAGTAATATGACACCTTATTTATATAACATTTTTATAAAAATTAAAATGTCTGACAAAAGTCATTCTATCTGATAATTAGTTCCAAAATAAATTTTATTTATTGAATACAGCATTGGGACGTGTACAATGTAATAGAAAAATATCAAAAATGATTATACTTCTGTTTTTAGTTATTTAGAGTATGATATGAATTTTTAACATATTATAAAGTAAAATAATATAAAATTAATTTTTAAGGTATTTTTTTTTCTTTAAGTAATATTATATAATGGGAGTGGTTAACTGAATGTCTACAGAGCATATAAAAAAATGTAATTCTTGTTATATTCAAGGCCCGCAAGGTCCAAGGGGAAAGGAAGGACCAAGGGGTCCACAAGGACCTATAGGACCTAGTGGACCATTATCTATAAAAAGGGCATATTTAGTTACATATAATGATGGCACTATAACAGAAGGAGTAAACATATCATCAGGTAAAAGAATTCCGATAAACAGAGTGGAAATAGATACAGACAATATTATTACATTAAATAAAAATGAGAGCACCTTAAAATTTAACAATATAGGTTACTACAAAATTTCAATTATTTTGTCAGCTTCAATTTATCCTACAAACCCTAATTTTGATTCTAAAAATGATTTTATATCATTTGGACTTAGATTAGTAGATACAGATGAAATATATATAGGCTCTAGTGAGTGGAGACAAAATAAATATGCTTCTCAAATAGTAGCCGAAGGAATATTGTCTATAAATAACACAGACAATACGTTTGAGATTATAAATCTAGGTAAAAAAGAATTCTATTTGAATAGCCCAGATATAAAAGATATTAATTCAAAATCTTACTTTGTTAATTCTTTAGTTACAATTAATATTGAATATTTAGGTAGAGGAATATAACAAAAATTAGTAAATCTTCCCATTTTATTATGGGAAGATTTAACTTTGTATACATAAAAATCTTAATTATAGTAAAGATCAATTGTATTTTAACTAAATGTTTGCCGTTTCATTTTTTCTTTTAAATACATAAGATAACACGAAAGGAGAAAAATATGGACAATAAGGCAAATGATTGCTCTTTCAACAAATGCTGTAAAGAAATGAATAATATTCATTCAAAAGTAAAGTACTGTTACATTCAAGGCCCACAGGGACCGCGTGGTAGGAGTGGTCCAACAACTATCAAGATTGGAGAAACACAAACTGTAGAATCAAATCAAGAAGCTGCAGTTGAAAATGTTGGAACTGAAAATGATCTCATTCTTAACTTTAAGATTCCAAAGGGCCTAAAAGGTGATAAGGGTGAAAAAGGAGAAAGTAGCTTAATAACAATTCCTCCTGCATATGGAATGAGATTCTTAACATCCAATCAGCAAATTGCACTCGCAAAACTAGCTGATACTATCATTTCATTCAATGAAGTGGGACCAAATAAAAATACTGACTATCAAGTTGATAATGCCATAAAAATTAATCAAAGCGGATTTTATATCATTTCATATTTTCTTAGTGGTATTACTGACAAGGATTGCACTTTAACCTTATCTGTTATGAATGAAAATAAAATAGTGCCAGGCAGTGATATAAATGCTAATTTCGAAGCAACATATAAATCAAATATTAGTAACACCATAATAGCAGCATTACCCGCTAATAGTATTATTACCTTAAATGTCAGAGCAACAGATAACATAACAATGTCATTCGACGAAACTACAAATGCTACACTAACTGTAGCAAAAATAGGATAATTAGAGAAATGTTATATTTTACAATAAAGCATCAATAAATACTATTGTTATTGATGCTTTTGTAATAATCTTAAATCTATTATCAAAAAGTACTCATTTATCATAAATTATATTATAAAGAATATTAATTAGGAGGTAAATAAATGAGTGGGTGTAATTGTAATGACAATTATGAAAACATAAAAAGAAAGCTAGATGAAAAGAATTCCAAAATCAAATATTGCTACATTCAGGGGCCAAAAGGAGAACAAGGCGAACCAGGAAAAACAGGAGCACGTGGACCTCAAGGACCTGCAAGTATTTCTGTAGGATTAACAGAAACCGTTATGCCGGATAGTAATGCTAGTGTTGAAAACATTGGAACTGCCGAAGATTTGATTCTAAAGTTTAGTATTCCTAAAGGAAATAAAGGAGAAAAGGGTGACATTGGCCCTCAAGGAGAACAAGGTATAAAAGGAGAAAAAGGTGAAACTGGTGAAAGGGGACCTGCTGGTCCACAGGGAGAGCAAGGACCAGCAACTATAAAGGTTGGAAAAACTGAAACACTCGAATCTGACAAAGAAGCACAAGTACAGAATGTAGGGACAACTACAGATGTAATATTAGATTTTAAAATTCCTAAGGGAGAAAAAGGTGATACAGGCGATATTGGACCAAGAGGTCTCCCAGGAGAAATAGGTAGAACTGAACATATTGCGATAGATGAAACAGAAACACTCGAACCGGGGGAACCAGCACAAGTTATGGATACTTTTGAAAATTGGGTTCATCATTTAGCATTTCTTATACCAAAGGGAGAAAAAGGTGATACAGGCGATATTGGACCAATAGGCCCACAAGGACCTCCGGGTACAGGATTTATATCTTCATATGGAATAAGATATTCAATGACAGATACACAATTAAGTGTATCACAAGGTACTGATACAGTAATTCCTCTACCTGAAAAAGGTACTGCACTATTTACAGAGTATCCTGATGATAATTCAATTAAGATAAGAGAAACTGGGGTTTATCTTGTATCTTATCTATTGTGTGGAGCACCCAATGAAGAATGTTCTATAACTATGTCAGTTAGAGCAAATGGTTTACTTCAACCAGCAACAAATACAACAAGTGAGTTTCAAGCCCAGATGATAAATAGTATAAGTGGTTCAACTATTATATCTTTACAAAGTGATGACCTTGTAACTTTAAACGCTAAGGCATCAAAAACAGTGAATATAAAATTTAATGGAAGTACAAACGCTATGCTTAGCGTTATCAAAATACATTAGTAATAGTATCAATTATTTTTTTCAACGTAATTGTTATAAATTAATTAATCTAAATTTCACTTAAAGAATAAATTATATAAAGGAAAGTGATAATATGCAAATAATAGATGATAATACTGTTGTAGTGAATAATAGCGAAGAGTTCAAAAAAGCATTAAGTGAAGAAAATGACTACAATTATATTTATTTAGGCAATGATATTACTCTTACAAGTGGCTTTACCATAAATGCTAATAAAACGAATTTAATAATAGATGGAACATATAATAATGTTAAATATACATATACAAATAATTTAAATGAATCATCTGATGTAATAGAAGCTAGTACTTCAAATAGAAAAATTACTTTAAAAAATATGAACATAATTAGTTCACATACATATGGTATAGTTTATGTTCCATCACATCCTAATTATTCCAATTTGAGTGTTGAATATAATAATATTAATTTTAGTGGTGTAGAACTTTCTTGTAATTATTATGGTATAACCAAAATAATTGATTCACTTATATCTGGTAGTGATACGAATGGTGTTACCGTAAAAAAAGTTTGTGATTCTAATAGAATTTTAATTGGAGGAAATACTACAATTACAAGTAATTCTAATACAAACCCAGTATTCTTTTTTAATGATGTCATACCATCGTATATAAAAATAGTTCCGAATAGTAATGTAAATATTACTACTAATAAGGAACTTATGAATGGAACAAATAGACTTGACTTAACAGTTGGACATGGATCAGAATTTCTTTTAACTACCGGAAACGGTTTTGCAATAACGACTACACACGGTGCTAGAAACGTTTTAATAGAAGAAATGGCCAATTTTACATTTATCGAAAAAAGTCATCAAAGAGTTCCAATGTGGAATGTATTCGGAGACTTAAAAGTTTTAGAAGGTGCAAGTTTATCAGTAATTAATACATATATGAATACTCCAACCGATAATTATAACATTTATTTTAAAGGTTCTAATCAAAAATTTATATTAGATAATCCAAAATACATAAATATTTATACCAAAAATGCTAATGTGGTATATACTAATAATCCTGTTGATTTTTCCTTCAAATTTAGTAGAATAAATATGTGGATATATGCTTTAGATTATTTAAATGCTTGTACACTGGATGATACACCAGCTTTTTATTGGTACAAGGAAGATACACCAGCAGAAATAACTGGAATATTTAATAAAGATAGTACTACTGTTACATCCCATAATTTTACAGATAGCGAATTAATTTCTTCAACAGATATAAATAGTTTTACACTTCAAGGTATAAAGATATTAACAATAGGAATGCTAAAAATAAACATTCATCCAATTACAGATTCTATAAATTCCATCTCAGGTCATACAATACCATATGCAAATGTTAAAATAGAATATAGTAATAAAGCTTTTACTGCAACAGCAGATAAAGATGGTTTATTTGAAGTAAACATTGATGCTATTATTCCTGATAATACAAGGGTTAAAGTAACATCTTGTTTAAATAGTTGTTATACCGAAAGAAAAGTAACTGTTCCGTTCATGGGAGAATTAACTCTTTTAAAAGTAACAGAAAATATTCCCTTTAGTATGACACCACTATCCAGTAATCCTATTGTTTTACATAAAAAAAATAAAACAGTAATAACAGTGATTGATAGCAGAGTAAACAGTACAAATTGGAAATTATATATAAATTTTACAAACCCTATGATAGATAGCAGTGGAAAAGTATTAATAGACTCATTGCTATTTAAAAAGTTTGATAATGAATCCTTTAAATTAACAACAAATAAAAAATTAGTGTATGAATCAAGTACTAACAATGGAAATGTTGGAGTAAGTAATATTACATTTTCTACTGATAAGGGTCTATTAATTAGTCCTACTAAAGATTTACTGGAAGATGAAGACTATTCTACTATGATAATTTGGAGTATAGAGGAATAATGTCTTTATAAAAAAGTAAATTAATTCATAAAATATATTGTAATGAGGTGAATTATGAAAAAAGATTATATTTATATTAACCTTTACAGTGATAAGAATGTGAGTCAAAATAGTTTAAAAATTATGTTAAAAGACAACTGTAATAAGATTGTTTTTAAGGGAATAACAAATAACTTAGGAAAAATTAAAATTCCAATATGTGATAATGAGCTATATAACTTAATTATATATTCGAATATAATTATAATAGTACCACTAATTGCACGAAAAGATAAAATATATTGTGTAAATATTGATAATAATAAAGAAAGAAAACATCTTGTTACAATTATGCTAATGGATAAGAATTATCCAAATATCAAAATAGAAGGAGGTAAGATGATATTATGGCAAGACATACAATTCCAATAACAAATGGTAAAGGAAGTATTGAACTTGTTACAGGAACGTATAACGCGACTGCTGTAGCTGGAGGTTATGACCCTTCAACACTTAGTCCAAGCAGTATTACCATTATAGATGGAACAGATACATACGCTTTTACAATAAGTGCTAAAGGAACCTTAACACTTCATGTAACAGATACAGGAAATCCAGATACTGGAGTACAAATTATTGGTGCAAAATTTGTAAGAACTGATAGTACGGGAACAATAACTGGAACAGAGATTTCAACTAATGATGATGGAAATGCCGTATTTAATAACGTTCCGTTTGCCGCCTCAGGAAGTAATAAAATATATTATAAGCAAATATCTGGCGATGGCGGACATACATTTGATGATACCGTTAAATCAATCACAATGACTGAGGAATCAGAAACAGTTGAAATAACAAATCCAGAAGCACCTATTAGAAACTTTACGTTAATGGATGCAAGTTTCCCAAATATTCCAATCATAGATGGTCAAATAATACTTGAGAATAATTAATAAAAGAGCAGATTTTTTATAAAATTTGCTTCTTTTTATGTTATATTATAAGTAAAAATAATGATGGAAGGTTAGATATGAAAAATGTAATTTTAATTATTTTTATATGTGTGATTGTTATCTTTGGACTGACTGGTTGCAGTTATTATGACACTGAATTAATAGACAATAGAGAATCACAATATAGTCAAATACAAAAATGAATGGAGTATCAATAGTTTTCATTTCTATAGCATAGATTAAAATAATAGTTACTAGACATCAGCATAATATACGGTAGACATTTATCTACTAAAAATCTAAAGAATTCTTTTAATAGCAAACTAACTTTTGATACATATAGTAGAGACTTAGGAAGATTATAATTTTCAGGCAATTTATCTAGCATGTACGCTTTGTCTGAGTAACATACTAGATAAATTCAATTTCAAAAGATATGAAAATAAAAAATCTAGTCAATCATTTCATATGTTTGATTTAGCAGCTCACCAAAGAAGATGATGCGATTTGGGAGAAAATAAATTTGTAATAACACTACCAGAATATTAGAAACAGTAACTTTAACAGATATTTCTCTTTTTGTCTTTTTTCAAAACTATTTTACACTATTTACTATAACTATATTCTTTGACTTATTAGAAGTATTTTGTTAAAATATAGCTGTATTAATTTAGGGGTGAAAATATGATTTTTGGTGAATATAATTATATCAATGTAGATGTAGATAAATTAATAACTCTTCCACAAGTAAGAAAAATAAAAAATGCTAAGATAGAAGAACTTGTCGATTCTATTAGAAGTAATGGCTTAATAAATCCTATAGATATAGTAATTTTAGATAAAGAAAGTTTTATTAATCATATAAATTTTATAAATAAGATATGGAAAGAAAATATCGATTATGGAACTTATCCTTCTTTAGATGATAAGTATTATGTTGTAATTGCTGGTCACACAAGACTAAAAGCTATCAAAAGAATAGTAGAAGAAGATAATATAACTAATTGTAAAATTAATGCTAAGGTTCATGATGCTAAGAATAGCGAAGATATATTATCTATTCAATTAGATGAAAACATTCATTCTGAACCACGTATAGAAGAGCGAGCTATTGCGATTATAGAGTGCTTTTATTTGGGACTTTCTACTGGTAAATGGCATGATCAAAAAGATTTTATCTCTCAAAATAAGCATAAATTTAGTAGTAATGTTTTAAAAGATGCTTTAGCATTCACTAATTTACCACTAGATATTCAAACCTATATTTTAAATGGAAATCTATTTTATAAAACAGGTGTTGAACTAGGAAAACTTAGTTCTTTAATTGGAAAGTATACAGCTAATCTTTTAGGTAAAGATTTTACAGAAGAAGAGTTCAATGAGGCTTTAAGAATAGAGTACGCTATTATTATTTCTAAAGCACAAAAGCTAAAAAGTGTAAAAGCCACCCAATCTTTTATTTCTGGATATAAGTCTATGATGGAAGATGCATTTAAGCCAAAAGAAGATGTAGCTCAAACTATGTTAGCGTGGTGGGAAGATGGCGTCCTACGTCAAAGTAGAGAAGCCATAAATAAATTAAGAAAAGAACATGACAAATTATTAAAAGATTTTACCAAAGAAAAATTAGAACAACAAGAAACATTTTTTGACCTTGATACAGAACTCACTGGTAAAAATAATGATTCTAATAAAGAACTACTTTTAAGAATGTATAATTTAGTACATAAAGAGAATTAAATTATTAAATGTTTATTTAATAAAAGTATTATTAAGTTAAGTTAGTGAAGAATATGCGTATTTTGATTGTTGAAGATGAATTTAATTTAGCGGATGTTATAAGAAAAAGTTTAGAAAAAGAAAAATATGTTATAGACATCTCTGACGATGGAGAAGATGCTTCATATAACATTCGTTCTAATATTTATGATTTAGTTATTTTGGATGTTATGCTTCCTGGTATGGATGGTTTTGAAATCTTAAAGAAGATGCGTGAAGAAGAAATTGCAAGTAAAGTTATAATGCTTACCGCTAAATCTACGCTAGATGATAAGTTAGAAGGTCTACAAAATGGTGCGAATGATTACATAACGAAACCATTTCATATTGAAGAGTTAGTTGCGAGAGTAAATATTCAGTTAAATTCTTTCTCTTCCAAAAAGTAAAAGGCAATATTGTTGTTGACTCTATTTCTACTTTAGAATTTTCTCTAAAAAATTCATCTTCATATGAGGGAACAATTAATAAAGATAAAACAGCAAAAAGTATTAAGTTAACTTTAGATAAGTCATCTAAAATAAAATTAACTGGAGATAGTTATGTTACTAGCTTAACAGAGGAAGATACTACTTATTCTAATATTGATTTTAATGGTTACAAGTTATATGTAAACGGTAACGCTATTAATTAAAATGAAGGGATTTTACTTTAAATCTCTTTTTTTTAATGTATAATATACTTAAGGAGAATTTATATGAAATTATTAATTATATCTGATATTCATGGATCATCATATTATGCTAAGATGATTCCTGAAATATTTAAATTAGAGAAAGCTGACGAAATGATTATTCTTGGAGACCTATATTATCATGGCCCAAGAAATCCTCTACCTAAAGACTATAGTCCTATTGATGTTTGTAATATTTTAAATAGTTTAAAGGAAAAATTAAAAGTTGTAAGGGGAAACTGTGATGCTTTAGTAGATGAGACTATATCTGATTTTAATTTTCATGATCATCTACTTCTTAATATCAATAACAAAAGAATTTATTTTACTCATGGGGATAAATATAATCAAGATGTTCTACCTGATGAGAAGTTTGATATTATGTTCTATGGTCATTTTCATACTGGGTTTATTAGAAAAAAGGATAACTTAATTTTTGCTAATCCAGGTTCCATTTCTCTACCTAAGAATAATACTCGCCATTCTTATATTATTATGGATAGTAAAAAGATTACTTTAAAGGATATTTCTGGTAGTATTATAGAAGAGACATATTTAAATTAATTGAGGCAAGGAGTAGAAGATGATTAATAAATTAAAAGATAAGTATGTGTTCTTTGATGTTGATGGAACACTTTCAGAGTATAGGTTTAATGATAAATTATATGATGGTGGCTGTTATGACTTAGGTTGTCAATCTCTTGATAATCTTCTTTTCGGAGATCTGTTTTACCATGCTAGACCATTAAAAACAATGCAACAGCTAATTAACAACTTAGATCCTAATAAGGTATTTATTCTAGGCACAATTGTAACTAATAATGAGATAAATCAAAAATATAAGTGGTTAAATGAGAACTATCCAAATATAAAAATAGAAAATATCATTTTTATATCTAACACTATGTTAAAACCTGATGTTATATTAACTTACTGTAAACATTATAATATTAATATTAAGGATGTAGTCTTTGTTGATGATAGACTTGATATTTTAAGGAAGGCTGAAAGCCTAGGAATAACATCATATCATCCTAGTTCATTTATGGAATAAAACTAAAAAGGCATATGATTTTAAAATCACATGCCTTTTTATTGGCTTTTCCCACAATGTTTACAAAATTCTGAATCACTGTCTATTAAACCACCACAATGTTTACAATACATTTTATTATCACTTAATCCATCTTTTATTGCTTTTGTAGTAATTTCCACTTCGTCTTTATGAATATTGGCTTTCTTTGTTGCAATATCGCGGAGATTATCATAGTTCTCATCATAAATTTTTTTCTTGGAATTAATCCCCACATTTCCCATTGTCGTAGCTATATCTTCGATATCATCTTTAGTCTCATCAATCATATGCTTGGTAGCCTTAATTTGTTTTCCCATCATTTTGCCCTGGAATTTAGGACTAAAAATAGAAGCAATTGCGACTATAAATATTGCAATACCACCTAATATTACTACCGAAAATATTACAATAAATAAAATATTCATATCTTGAAATCCCATATTTCTCAATCCTTTCTACTATAGTAATTATATATAATATTTAAACAGTAGTAAATAATTTATAAAAAAATATAAAAGTTTGTTATAATAAAATAGAGGTAATAATATTTTATTATAGTACCAAAGCTTTTTAGTAGAAAGGAAGAAGTTAAAACTTATGAATAATAATATTACAGAACAAACACCTATTGAACAATTAGATGCAACATACAAAAAATGTAGCCAGTGTGGTGCTGAACTAAAAGGGCCATATAAGTTTTGTCCAAAATGTGGAAAGGAAATAGCTAGTCCTACAAATGAACCATTACCGGTACCACCAGTAACAAAAGTTGTTGTTACTCCTAATAATTTTAATCCAATTTATAATAATTCTGAAGAGGAATTATTAAACAAATTCATTGATAAAGAACTCAAAAAAGCAGGGATTGAGCCAGATAAAAAAATAGTAACAAGTGATATTTTAAAAAGAAAAAATATTTTTACTATCATCTTTACCGTTTTAGTGTTTGTATATATTTCCTTAATATTTTTTCATTTTCCAATGAAGACTTATATCATAGGATTAATAATTTTGTTCATATATTATAAATATACCAAAAAATATGATTTTATGACTTATTTAAAAAAAGAGATTAAAGGAAGACCAGAAGAGAAAATATCCAATATAGTTATGAGTGCTAAAAATAGTATTGTCGAGGACAACTTGAAGAAGGTAAGACCTCTAATGATTTTTGCGGCTTTCTTGTTACCGTTACTTATCTTTAAAGATCCAAGAATAATGTATGAAAAAACTAATGGTGGATATAACGTTAGATTTTATACTTTTGGTTTAACCAATTTTACTACTGCTAGCATTCCAGAAACATATAAGAAAGAAAATGTTGTTGGACTTCGTGGTAATACATTCTCCAATATGTATTTTTTAAAGAAGGTTAGCCTTCCAAACACTATTACTGAAATAAGAGGTCAAGCGTTTAAAAATGATAAACATTTAAAAAACATTACATTACCTAATAAATTAGAATACTTAGGTGGAGGAGCATTTTCTAATTGTACTTCATTAACTGAAATATCTCTACCTGATACACTAACATATATGGGAGGAGAAACATTTTCTCATGCCAGCTCATTATCTAAAGTTGAGTTATCAGAAAATCTAACAGAAATAAGGGGAAACTCTTTTGAGTATTGTACTTCTTTAAGTGAAATAAGAATACCTGATAATGTAGAAAGAATAGGGGGACACGCTTTCTTTGGGGCATCAGCTCTTGCTAATGTAGAGTTAACTCCTAACAGTAAGCTAAATGAAATTGGCTCATCTGCATTTAGAGAATGCAATAGTCTTTATTCCATAACTATCCCTAAAAATATATCTGTTAATGAAAGGGCCTTTAAAGATAGTCCCACTAACATAAATTACTTTGGTGAAATAAATTATGGACATCTTATAGATGCTGGCAAATATAAATACGATACCTTTGATTATTTATATCAAGGTGTAGAAACTAAAATAGGAAAACGTTATCCAACAGTTAACGTAGAAAATGTAACTTTAAAAATAGAAAGTGTTAATGTCTTAAATGGCGGAAATGAGTTTAACATAAAGTATAGTGGTCCAAATGGTGAATTAACATTTACTTTATCTCAAGCAGTACCATATAAAGTAATAAATGAAAACTTAGCTGTTGAAATATCTGGAGAAGAAATGTTTAGAAGAACATCTGCAATTTCAATAAGACTATATTATAATTAAATAGGAGGGACCAACAATGAAAAACAAATTTATACACTTACTATATGTTCCGACTATGGCCTGCAATATGAATTGCAAATACTGCTATTTAGAAGATAATACAAAAGATAATTGGCAAGAATTTAACTCCCTTGAAACTCTAAAATATGCCATTAAAAAGTTTAAAGAGTCAAATGTTATCCCATTTAATATCTCATTACATGGTGGAGAAGTTACAACTCTTTCTAAAGCAGAGTTCCATGATCTTATTGAGTTCATTGCTACATATTATAATGACAATAAAAAAATAATAAGTGAAAATGGCTTTAAAATAGGAAGACCGCATATTAAAACAAATATGTATGATCTTTCTAAACATATGGATACTATTAAAGAATTCAATGTTTCTATATCTGGTAGTCTTGATTTACCACTATCCCTTCATGATGAATATAGAGTAACCAAAGGTAATAAAAAAACTCTTGATAAAATATTAGAAAATATTGCTTTGTTAAAAGATATACCCAACAAGAAAAAAGTATCTTCAACTATCTTTAAAGAACATTATGAACATATAGATGAAATAATAAAGGATCTTAAATTCTTACATAAAAATACTTGCTTAGATATGAATGACTTTAATTTCATGATAGGCTTCGATTATAATTCAAATGGTATTCTCCATCATCTTAGTGAGGATGAGCAAGTAAAGTTTTATAAGAAGATGCATGAGGAGTTTGATGGAAGTGACTTAGACTACGGTGTTAATGGACCTTGGTTTGATGAATTCGGACCAGAATATTGTTCAAATTGCGATAACTGTGGGGAAAAATTTTTCTTACTAGAAAAAAATGGTGATATATATTCTTGTGTAAGAGGACAAAAAAATAAAGATTACTATTATGGTAATATTTTTAAAAATACTGTTTCAGAAATACTTGATACAGCACGTAAAAAGATTTTTCTAAATCACAACAAAGAAAGCCTTAATGAAGAATGCATCAAATGTGGTTATCTTTATTTATGCAAAACGGGGTGTCCATTTGTTAAAAATAACTATCAAACTAATAAAAGTTACACTTGTAAGTTGCAGCAACAAATGTATAAAGATAGAAACTATCCAAAAGATGAAAGAAATGATGAGACCGTATATGAATATGTAAATAATATGCGAAAAGAAAGTAGTGCTCCATATATTCCTAAAACGAAAAATTCACTTTATCCAGATTTAGAAGATATAATTAAGAGTGATGAAAAACTTAAATATATCTATGATCCTACTTCGTTTATTTTAAAGTTAAATAATCATGAATATAGTCTTTCCTCACAAATTTTAAAACAAACAAGAAAACTTATTTACATCACCCCAAAAGATAAGATTACAATCTACATGAAGAAAAACTTGATTTCTGAACAGTGTGATTACCCTGAAAACAATTCTCTATATATGATACTTTTAAGTGGTAATTTAGTAACCTATGGCGATGAAAATAGAACGAAACAGCGTCATTTAGCGACATCTCAAATTTATAAGGGTGTCCTAGATAACATCAAATCAGATAAAGAAGGATATTATTGTTATGACATCACTAATTTTATTAAAGAATATAAAGACCTTTATTCTCTAGAAAATGCCAATAATATTTTCTTTACTACACAGTCCTTAAGAGACTATCACTATACTAAGCAAAAAAATAATGCTTACTATCATATCCAAGCCATAAATTTACCATTTCAAAATATAGAATTTTATTATTTAGATAAGGAGTTAAAAAGATGAAACAAGAACCAGAAACTTATGAAGAGTTAATAAGAACAAAAAGATGTATTGATTTAACAAAATACTATGAGTTGTCTAAAGAAGAGTTAGATGAAATATATATCTTCTTAACAGAAAATCCCCAAGGAGAAGTAATAGGTGGAAAAAGTAGTTTATGTCTATCTATACCAGACGATAATTCTCAAATAAAAAAGGTAATTAATGCCAAGTGTATTGATCCAAGTATTGATGGTGTAGAAATGAACAATGAATATCTAGGCTTAATTCCTCATTACGTACCAGGCTCTTCATCATCCCCTTCAGATGGCCGCTCATCAAACAATAACAATAACAACAATAATAATAACAATAATAGATAGGATGTGTTAAAATGCCATTAATTTCTGAAAAGTACCATAAAGATAAGTTAAATAAATTAAATATAAATATAAAAACTAAATATATAGTTGGAAATAAAATACTTGAAAGAAACACTGATGATAGTCATAACGACGATATAGTAAGTGGTATAAGATGTCAAAAAGACTATTATCTCGGAAAAAGTTTAGTTCATACCGAAAAACTATTTGATTCTAGAATAGAATATACTTATATCTCTAAAGAACAAGAGGATAGGGATTATAAATGTCCAAACTGTGGAATGAATGGTAAAATAAAAGATTTTATTGATGGTTGCCCATATTGTAGAACACATTACAATATAGACTATGTTGATAAAGATTTAGGAAGTAAATACCATTATGACAGGATTTTGAAAAATAAGACCTATCGTATAATTACCGCCATAATAGATATAATAATAAGTCTTATATTATCCTTTATTTTTATAAAATTAACTTCTAGAACTTTTAATAACTATGATATTTTAAAAATATTTATTTATGGCCTAATTTTATCACTTGTTTTATACTATTTTTTCTATATAGCAGATGCTTACATCATTTTGTCTCCGATTAAATCTTATAAAGATAAAATAAATAAAAAACAAATTGACTTTTGGAATAGAACTAAAATAGATAAGAAAACATTCTTTAATAACTTGAATTATGATATTAGAAAAAAATATTTTTCTAAGGACAATGTAGTAGATTATGACATTTTAGATTACATGAGTTTTGATGATTATGAACAAGACGATGGTTATTTTGTAAAAGTATCAGTTGATATTAGAGTAATATATTTTGAAAATAATAAAATCTTTCCAAAATATATCAATGATACTTATATTATGAAAAAAAATAACCAAGAACACCTTGTACTTAAAGATGGCATAAACTTTATCAAATGTCCTAGTTGTGGATCATCTATTGATGCTACTAAAGGTTATTGTACATATTGTAGGAAAGAAATAAAAAGTCTTCAAGAATGGATAATGGAGGATAATTAGATATGCAAGAAAATATATCTATAAATATTCAAAAAGTAAAAATAGCTGTTACAGTTCCAAGAAGCAGTACTCAAAAATTAAGAGACGCTATTTGTAATGCTGGAGCAGGAATTATTGGAAATTATACTTATTGTTCATCATCAACTAAATGTCTTGGAACATTTATCCCAAATAACAATGCTAATCCACGCATTGGTAAATGTAATCATCTAGAGTTTGTAGAAGAGGATAGACTAGAAATTGTATGTGATATTAAAAACGTCAAAACAGTACTTAAGGCCCTAAGAGATACCCATCCATATGAAGAACCAGTTATAGATATAATTCCATTATTAGATGAATCTCTTTTCATCTAATATAGTCTATTACTATAATCATTCATTTAAAAACTTCATAAAATACTAAAAAAGAGGTGATTTTATGAATGATGATAAGATTAAAAATATTTTTGAAAATAAAAGAATAAGAGAAAAACTATATAATGCAGGAATGTATCCCATGATAGGACCAACTGGCCCTAGAGGAAAGGGAATAGAGATATTAGATAGTTACGATACATATGAGGAATTATTAGAAAAACACCCCAAAGGAAATAGTGGCGATTGTTATCTCATAGGAGATATTTTATATATTTGGAATCAAGATAAAAAAGAATGGATGGAAACAGAAAGTATTAAGGGTCCAACCGGACCGTCTGAAAAAATCGAAATTAGAAATACTATTACAGGAGAGGAAAATGACAAAGCGCAAGTCATAGATAATTTTGATGGAGAAAAGCATATTCTTGATTTTATAATTCCAAAAGGAAAACAAGGCGAAAAAGGTCTAAAAGGAGATCAAGGTGTTGCCGGAGTTCAAGGTGAAGTTGGCCCAACTGGACCATCTGGAATACAAGGACCCAAAGGAGATATCGGTCCCAAGGGTGATAAAGGTGATATAGGACCAACAGGACCTAAAGGAGAGCAGGGAGAAATAGGCCCGACCGGACCAAAAGGAAACATGGGTCCGACATCCTACAGCACCATAGGCTTTATAAGATATGCTAGTACAACAG
>OGZH01000407.1_pt1 | contig 30681 bp, 44 predicted proteins | sample 1576741 | NCBI WGS metagenome assembly OGZH01 (sample SAMEA3541560, study PRJEB24748) | human gut metagenome | biome: human gut; feature: human-associated habitat; material: faeces | place: China | collected 2012 | reverse complement strand
CACTATTCCGCCCGCTACGAAGACCTGTCCGAACTTCACCGGGAAGCCGAAGCGGTATTCCCCGGCACGATATTGGGGAATGAAGGAACAGTGATACCGGTTTAATCGAAAAAGAGGTGCCGTAGGAAGGTGTGTCGAAACATGGAATGGCCGTCGATCATTAATAATACAGAACTTTGTGTATTATCCCAAAAAATATTCCTACATTTGTACGATCTTAGGGTTTGGTATATGAAGGTATTGATTACATTCGTTTTGTTGCTGGCTGCATGGGCCGGTTGTCCGCTTGAGGTGATGGCACAACAAGCGAATACGACCGTGTCCCGGACGACCGTCGCCAAAGACAAAGAACCGGATTCGGTTGAGATCAGCGCCTATGATAACAAGATCGTCGTCGAGAATGCTCCGGCCGGTAGCAAGCTCGAAGTCTACAGCGTGGTAGGCATCCGGGTGAAAGAGATACCGATGAAGCAACCCTCCGGCGAATATACGGTGGACCTTGTTTGCTTTGTTGCGATACGCTCCGACCTGTACGCGATAAATAGAATCTTTATCTCCTACGCTTGTCTCTGATTCAGAAGTTGATGCAGCGTCATCAGATGTATTATTGGATGGTTCAATGTATTGCTGACCGGTAATTCCATAAACAATGGCGGTTGCTATGCTCTTATAATCATACAGTACTACATCGTCTTTATCATCCACGAAGCAACATTCAATCAGCATCGCAGGTGCTTTTGTGTGATTGAGCACGTAAAGCTTTTTGTTAATCTTCACACCACGATTTTTAAATCCAAGTGCTGCGATCGCATTTACAATTTTCTCTGCAAACGGTTTTGCTTTGCTGTTATCACTATACACATATGCTTCTACACCTGTTGTCTGTCCGTTTCCAGACATATCCTTCGCGCCTGCATTGAAGTGGATGGACACATCAAGATCAGCCGCATGAGTATTGCATTTTCCTACTATGTTACAAAGCACATTGTTTGCGCTTGTCCCGTTCTCTACAGTGCAGTCATACACTGTATGTCCGAGGCCTTTCAGCTGTCTGATAACCTCATATTTTACATTTCTTGCTTCTGTGGATTCTCTGATGATTCCGATAGCTCCACACGCTACTTTTCCGTCCGGGTTATGCCCTGCATGTACATTAATAATCATAAATTATTCCTCACTTTCCTTATCATATCTTGATTTGTAATATTTAACCACTGCACCAAGCGCAGCGTTTAATCCTGTGAGTGTAGCTAAAATCTGCTCACCGTAAGGCAGTCCCCATGTGGCACTCACTACTCCATAAAATGTAATCAAAATTGGCATCCACAATAAGGATATGTCTTTAATTGTATCATAAGCTTTATTACTCATTGCTTACTCCCTTCTGCTTCAAATGAAGCTCTTCAATCTCGTTTTTCATTTTTGTTACCATTCCATTTCCGCCAAGTTGATGATACGCATCGTACATTTCCTGAAAATTTTGGTATGCATAGGATGGTATCTCGCCCAGCTTCATGTACTTATCGTGATACTCGATCAGCTGCACGCGAAGCAGTAACATTGTTCCCCGACTATTCGCATCTCTGTCGTTCTTTTGACGTTTCAGCAGCCATACTATGTATCCCATAAGTGATGTTAATATAATTGGCAATGCAATTGTATAGGTCTGTGATAAAAAGTTCACCACTATTCACCTCCTCGTTTTAATCTACACTTTTGTAGTCAACCTAGCTGCTATATTTATCTTATCCACTTGTGGAAGTGTGTCCATTTCCTCTGCCGTCATATATTGGCTTAATAAATTAAATAAATCCTTTATTACTCCTGACTGAATTGATATGATTACATTCTGGTTTTCTACAATTTCAGCAAGATTATTCATGGTACGCCTCGCCTGTGATATACTTATAATCTTCTTTTGTAATTTTCCCAGATTTTACTCTTTCTTCCACATCTTCTTTTGTAATTTCGCCTTTAAGGTAAAGTCGTTTGAATACTAATGCTAATGTACTTGCCATAATTAAATCGCTCCTTCCTGCATAAGCTGCAATGTGTATTCCTCGATTGCCTTATCGGTATTGATACTCTCGATACTCTTGAGCATTTCATACTCTGACTCGGTAATCTCCCTGCTCTCGCACACGTAGTCGGTATATGCCGCCATTTCCTCTGTGGCTTCATGCTCTACCGCTTCAATGTTCCGGCGCTGCATGTATACGCCATGTGCGATAAGTTCCAGTTCCTCAGGCTGCGTACTGCAATGTTCTTCTTTCCACTGCTTCATAATGATTTTTCCTCCTGTTTAATTTTGATACTATCTTTTTGAGCTTGCCTACGTTTACGAGTGGTTTGATGTATTCAGTGTAACAATCGTAAGTATTAGTACAATCAAACCAGCCGACGTAACTAAGCATTGCTTTAACGTGTGTTTCATAGTAGCTCCTGCCAGCTGCCTTGGCTCTGGCAAGTTTCTTCGCCATTCTGGTTGCTGCTATCATAATGCTTTTCCGGAGAATGACTTTGTTTCTGTAAAACTGAAAGCCCATAAAATCAAGCGGTCTGCCTATTTTCTTTCTTTTGCCTTCATAGTAAAAGCGGCATACCTGATAATTACCCTTCAGCCTCAGGCGGTATCTTCGTCCGATAAAGATCTGGATGCTTACAATGGCGGCTTGCAGTTTCTTCTTTGCATTATCAAAGAAAATCATATCATCCATGTATCGGACGAAATCTTTCAAGCCCAACTTTTCTGTGATGAACTTATCAAGCGGCTCCAAGATATAATTTGCAAGCCATTGTGAAATGTAAAAGCCTAACGGAATCCCTTTCTTAAATCCTTTTAAGCATAGCCGGATGATATACAAAAACCAGTTATCCTTTATTCTGATAGCAAGTTCTTTCATTATGATATTGATTCTGATATTGTCATAAAAATGTCGGATGTCGATCTTTCCGAAATTTCTTATGCCTTTGCCTCTTCCCAGTATTTTCAGGATATATTTCTTTCCGTAGTGCGCTCCCCGCTTTGGGAAACTGCCGCAGGAATACCGGTATGATGTAGCTGTTATAATCGGCTCCAAAATGAGCACGATGATATGATGCAACCATTGTTCGTGTATTTCCGGCATGAAGATTTTTCTTTTCTTGCCGTGCTCAAAGATGATCTTCGGTGTCCTCTTACATGGCTTATATGCCAGCTCCGGGTTTTCGACCGGAACGTCTGGCGGCTTGGTGTTCTCGATCATCTTTTGCATTGCTGCAACTTCGACGTCGATATTTGCGTCGATTGCGATAATTTCTTTACGTTTGGTTTTTTCCTTTACGCAACTTCTTATATGCCTTACGGATGATGTTTTCATCCAGCATTTTCTGATACAGATATTTGTACTCTTTCAAAAAAAATCGCACTCCTATAAGATATTTTTTCTTCTATCCCCTACGAATAGCAGGTGCGACCGCTTTACTACTCGTCCTGTATCGAGTTAATTTTCACTCACCAAACAAATAATTGCGGATATAACGGTGTCTCAACCGTCAGCGGTGTAGGAAGGGTGCAAGGCTTTATGTCTATCTTCCGATATTGGATAGAATAAAGGCGGCGGAAATGTTCCAGTTCGCATTAGAAGCTGTGTTATTCCAATTACGTGCGCGCTGGCCATCATTCAGACCGTTGTTGCAATTACCGAACCGAAGGGCGACGCCCAGAGGTGACGTCTGCTCCCTCCCCTGTTATTTATTTGTTTCAAGGACAGAACCTATAAATTTGTTACTACTGGGGGAATTACGCTACGCGTACCCCCATACCCCCTACGCGGCTACGCCGACAGGTGGTAAAAGAAGATCGGCGGCGGAAAGGCGCCAGTTCGCAAGAGAAGCTGCGGCATTCCAACTACGTGCGCGCTGGCCAGCAGACAGACCGTAGTTGCAAGAACCGAACCGAAGGGCGACGCCCGTAAACGTCTGTGTCGGATCTTTACGATAAAGAATATCACAACCTCCGGTTGCTGTACTTCCGCCGTTCATATCTCCTGCAGGTACTGCACCATATCCCGGAACAGTTCTGTATTCCATCGGGTACTGTCTGACATTGTGATTGCTGTCCCACGTAGCATTATTCGGTACGTTGATTCCGGTATCACTGTAAGCAGCACCTGTTAAATCGTAGGTGTAATTTTTACTTACCTTTACACGTCCGTTTACAACAACCTCATACGGATCTCTCATCCACTGCTGATAACTTCCCAGCACGATACTGTGGAAGATTTTATTCAGGCTCTTACCGTCGTCGGTTCCATAAAACTGTCCGCCGCCAACTACGGCGTTCTGCTTCACGCCGTATGTAGGCGCCTGCGACTCGTCATATCCGCTACAGTTACCTCTACCGAAGGCTGTCTGAAGGTCTGTGGTTCCTGCGATCATAATCAGGAAGTCAATGATTGTCTCCACGATTGGACCGCCGAGGAACTGCGCTCTTGCAGAGAAGTTCTGCAATGCTGTACGCTCCTGTGCCGCTGTCGTATTGTAGGAAGGCTGCAATCCGGCAAGGCTTACCATTTTAGGTGTGGATCCGTCTGCTCCAAGTCTGGAACCATAGAACATAGGCAGCCACACTCCTTCAAGCACATTGTTAGAAGGATCAATAAATCCATTAGGCTCGTAACCGTCTCTCGCCTGCATGGAGAACAAAACGGTACGATCGTTACCTTCCATCTTCTCATACTTGTAAATCTTCGGAAACCAAGAAAATGCTCCGCCATTATAGGCTGTGTTGGACACATCAGAAGCGGTTCCGTCAAGTTTCTTTGTATAGTCTGTTTCTAAAAGTCTGTAATCCGGTGTTCCGTCCGCCTTTACCATGTAAGGCTTGTTTGCTTTGATAACCGGATGATCTACCCAGTCGTTCAAGGAAACTACACCTGTGCTTCCGTTTCTGGTAATATTCTTGTAATTTTTATTAAGTCCGATAGCTGTAATTCTAGCAGAAGGACTCTTTACATCCATGTGCTCTACGAAGCCCCATACCGACTCTGCTGCAAGCATGTTGTAAATCTTGTCCTGTGTCTCCTTGTCGGCTACATAAATTTTTTCTCCAACTTCCATTTGCTCTTATCCTCCTTATTCGCTGATTGCCTGAACGTAAATCAGACCGTTATCAATGCCGATTTTGCATTTCATTTTTGTAGTGTCGTCACGAAGTTTATTTGCATCCTCTGCCAATAAAGCCGCTCCCTTCATATTTACTGTGATATCCTGCGAACTATTAACGGTGATCATGTAATTCTGTGTTATTTCTGCTCTGTTATATCCATTGTATGGCGGCATGTAGTCTCCGTTATTGTTCGTTCCTGCGGTTACGCAAATCGAATACAAAATAGCTTCTGTATCTTCCTGTCCGACTTCTTTTGCAAATATTCCAATTTCGTTAATGTAGTATCCTTTTGATACTAATACTTTCTGCGTAACCGGATCTTGATTAGTGATCAGTGACTCTAAGAAAACGCAGTTTTGATTTTCAACTGTAATATCTGAGAATGCGTATGTGTTCTTTGCTGATTTTAATTTATTTCTTTCTTTCAGCGCCGCTATGCTTTTTTCGCTGTCTGCATATGTTCCGTTTCCTGTTGCCATATGTACATACTCTATCTTGCACTTTCCGGCTGTTGCTTTTGCCAACAATGCTTCTCCTTGCGTTGTCATTACTGCTGGTCCAAATGGTTGTGGCATCGTATTATTCCTCCTCTATCTTACTTTTGTATTTACTATGAATGCCTGCTTCGGCATATATAGTCTTTTCTATTATATTTTGTGTTTCATATCTTTCTCTGATTTCTGCATTTTTCTGTTTCGTACTTGTTGCTATCATTATTTGTTCTGTATTATGTATTTTTGAATTTAACAGATAATTTTCTGTTATTTTCTCGGCTCTATAAATTGGTATCATTGTTGCACCGGTGCAATTTTTCTGTGTTATCGTCTTTTCTATTTGATACTGTTCTATAATTGCCTCGTTTTTCTGACAATGATGCACTGTACTTCCGATGTATACGTTTCCTTTTTCCTCTCTCCCAATTGATATATTATCCAAAAGTGATCGCGCTGCTTTAACTTCTTTTATTACATTTACAAAGACTGTCGCCGTATCCTCTGTTAAAATATCAAATACCTTTGCATTGAAGTGGTATGGCTTTCCATCATATTCGTACCACGGAATAAAATAGGCTTTTTCAAATATGAGTTTTAATAATTCGTCTATTGCCCGCCTTGTTCCTGCGTACCTGTGCATACTTATTGCTGTTTTTAGCAAATCTTGTTTTGTTTTTTCTGTGTATTCTGATCTATAGTACGGTGCTTTAATGCACAAAGCCATGTAGTCGTAATATTTTTTATTTGCATTTTCAATGTCGCTCCATATGGTTAAATTTTTCGCAAGTCCATGCAGTTTCTTAATCTGTTTGTCTAAAGCGTATCCAAAACAATCATTCTCAATTGTTTGTAAATTTGGTGGAAGTGACATGTATGTGCTCCCAACTTCATCAAACTTAAACATCCTTTCACTCCTTATCAAATCCTCCAAAAATTACGTTTATTTGTCTACAAACAGCTACTTCACTTTCACCTATTTTTTGAAAATCCGGCGATGAAATTTGTATTCTTGACGCGCCTGCTGCATTTGCATATGCCGTTAATATTCCTGGATTAATGGATCTTCCTACTTTTGTTTTTGTATATTCAGCAAATTCCTCTACAGCGTCCATTATTGCTTCTTTTATTCCATCTGCAATTTCTTTCTTTTCTTCTGGGATGTAGTATGTTGCATTAATTTCATATTCATTAATTTCTGGTGCTCTCACTTCTATTTTGTCAGTGTCTGGCGATTCTTTTAAATCGTAAATAAAAGTTTGCACTTTTTTGCAATATTCTTCATCTGGCACTTTCCCATTTTGCAGTAAGATATATATTTGAACCACTGCTTCATTATTTGTAATAATCTTTGCGTCTACAATATTTGTGCTGTATGCCATTGCCAGCTCCTTGTACGCGCCTTCGCTTCCTGCTGTCGAATACCTTTCCGGAAAATTATAAATAAGTTCTCTAAGTTCTGAATCTGTATATTCGTCGTGTCCTCCGCTGCTTTCTGTTGTGTTTTCTACACTTTCAATAAGATTTACTGGATCTGCGATCGAATTTATCTGTCCTATTGCATAGTTGTTACCAATTGTTCCTTTTTCTGTGCATGTTGCATTTGTATCTGTATATTCTTCTCCTGCTGCAATAATTGTATCTTCATCTGTAGCGAAAAATATTCCATTCCCTGATGTTGCGCGCGTTCCTTTTGGGATAACGATGTCTGTTTTTTGTGCATCTGCCAAATGAAATCTTAATTTTACAGATGCACTCTCTCTGCCATCTTTATCGAATCCAAAATTACTTGCCCAATTCTTTAGGAAATCTCCATACATATATTGTAAGAAATTCAGTTTATGTCTTTCATTAATGATTGTGGCGAGCTGATATATTTTTCCTGCTGTTACATTTATGAGTATTCGTCTCGAATCTGCCGGATATATTGTCAGCTCTTCACCTGTAAGCTCTCTGTATCTTGCTTCGTAATCTGCTATCATCTCGTTCACGATTGAATCAAATGTAATTCCTTCGTCTTTTAATACATCAATTTCCGGCAAATTTTCTAATGCACTAATTCCTGCCATCCTCTACCACCATCCTTACATTTTTATTTTCAAAATGAACTTCTGTTACTTTTGCCCTGTCCTCCCATATGGAAGTCTGGCTCATTACTTCTGTTGCGTATTGATTCTCTGCTATACTCGATTGCGTTTCTGGAGGATATTTTTTTATTCCCATATTTCGAATGAACGGTGCTGTTGCATATGGTGTGCTTGCTATCGTGCTTATGTTATTCTCAATACTGTCTTTTTCGCTTTGCGTGAGCCCATTGCTTGTATAATCAAATGTCATGCGTTTTCTCCTGTTTATTTAGGAATTATTAAAACCTGTCCTGGATATATAAGATTTGGATTTTTTATTTTATCTTTGTTTGCGTTATATATTTTTGTATATTGTGATCCGCTACCATATTTGCTTTTTGCTATTTTCCATAAACAATCGCCTTTTACTACCGTATACGTGTCACTGCTTGTTACTGCTGCTGTTTTTGTCCCGCTTCCGATCTTTCTTGCTGAAGGTATTGTACTTATTATGGCTGGTTTATTTGCATATTCTTTTAAAGTGACTTCAAACTCTATTTTTATAGGTCTTCCATCTGCATGTAGTGCTTTGTATGTTTCTGTAATTGATGTAATCACATATGGGTTGTCCCCTATTCTATTTCCGCCTACGACAAATGTTTCTGCTGTTCCTGCGCCTTTTTTTGCGTATAGCTTACTTTGTACGTCCAAAGGTTTTATTCCATATTTTGCATCTGCCACAATTCCTAGCGTCAGTTCGTCCAGCCCATCTCCTGTAAATTCCAGATATGATTTTTCACCGTTTCTTTCATGTTCTGCATAATTAGCTGTCGAATTTCTCTGTAAATCATAGAATGATAATATTTTTGCTTTTCCATTTATGGATTTGCAGTAAAAATCAATATCTCCAAAACTTCCAACGCTTGCCATATGTTTTGTCCTCTCAATTCTTAGGATATCTTTCCAAGTATAAGTCCTTTTTCAATCCTTCCCGCTGTTTCTTCCAGCAACACCGCCACCATGCTGCCGGGTGCAGGTAAACTTTCCTGTGTTCTGACAATCGGTATTTGTGGCACAACCTGATTTTCTCTGTCTGTCAGTGTAATGTCTGCTGTTCCTTTTTTCTTATTTAATGATGATATTTTTGCAAAAAATAGAGTCGCCACGTTTCCTCCTAAAAATCTGTCACTGTCAGATGTGCTTCTATACTTATTGTGTATTTGCCACCTGACCTTGTATGCGTGACTGAATCAATAAAATACTTTCCATCCAATTTCCCAAATCCTACTAAATTAAAGCAATCCGCCGCTACATACTTTGCACTTCCTACCATATTTAAAGTAATTGTTGTTGATTCTCTGATATTTTTTCTCAATGCAGCTTTTGCCTTAATTTCTGCATCGCTATATGTTTCTGCTTTCGATGATATAAATATTTGCCTGTTCCCGGATGTTCCTGGGATTGTGTACTCATAAGATAGTGTTTTTTTATCGCTCGTGTATTGTATCTTTACGCTGTTACATTTTTTTGTATTATTCTTTTTTATGCTATAACTTCCTGATCCGCCAAGCTGTGAATAATTTATATCGTATCTTGCCGGTGCTGCCTCGTAACGTGTCAAGTCATATACAACTAATTTGTCATTGTATAATTTAACTGCTAATCCGTATTCACTTCCAAGCGAATAGATAAATGACAAATCTGTTTTTCCTGACTGGCTTACGGATTCGATTGACATATCCTCTGCGTCAAAAACAAGTGCGATTCCTGAATCTGATGCTATGTCGTTAAAAACCGTTTTTATCGTTGTTTTATTCCATGTGCGGTTTTTTTGTTTTACATTAAAATTGTCTCCTGTTGGTACTGATATTCCTGATAATGTTGCTGTATTTGGAAATCCTCCATAGCTTAAACTATCTACCTGAAAAGTTCCGCAATATATCTTTCCCTGTCTGTAGTCAGCCGGCCATTCTTCGAGCTGTATCCATGCTTTTAAAGTATCTTCGTCTGATGGGAAGAAACCATTCATCCATTTTTGATCTTCGTTTTTCAGGTTGATCGTCAAAGTATCTGCTGATCCTGATGCATTGTCTGTCCATGTAAAAGATGTGCTGTCATTTGCTATGATATCTGTTGCTTCAACTCCATTGTATTCAATCAGTAGTTTTGATCTGGCTGTTTCCATTATTCGTTATCCCTCCACGGAGCTACTGCTTCCGTATTGCCCTGCTCTTTTACCTGCGGACACCATACTTTTGTCCCTGCTGAAAAGATATAAATATCAAGCAGTTTTCGATTTTCTTCCGCTTTCATGAGAGTTTCTATCATCTTCTCGTTTTTATACACCTTCCATGCTATGAAATCCCACATATCCCCCTGTTCGGTTGTATAGTAATATCCTCCCATGTTATATCTCCTTACGATAAAAATGTTGTCCTTGCCTGTTCTGCTGATATTTCTTTGATCATTCTTTTCAAATCGTTCATTCCTATTGTTAATCCCTGTTGTACTTCATCTCGTGTTGCATTTCCCTGAATAGTGATTGTTGGGCTGAATGTTATTTGCATATTCCCTGTCTGTGCTCTGCTTCCAGCCGTTTGTTCTAATAGCATTCCATCTCTATTTCCTTGTGGCAATGTTCCGAGTATCGAACCTGCCTGCATCCACAAGGATTTTGCGCGCTGTGAACCATCCAGCGGAATTGCTGCTTCGGCTCCTTTCTCTGCGAAAGTTGTTAATATTGGCGTGTTGTATATTCCTCCCTCTGCATTGCTGTATACATCTCCAAGATAATAGCTTGCTTTATTTTTCTTTTTAGATTTTTCTTCCATATTAATCATAGGATTTATTGTGATATCTGCATCTGCATCAATTACAAATCCTTTTGAGAATTTTGCTTTAATCTCATTCTGTGAGAAATCGTATAGCGCCTGTGTTTCTGTCGAGATAGAATCCTGTATATCCTTCATGTGCTGTGTATCTGCTTCTGTTGCTGCATCAAGTGCTGCTGTTGGAATCGACCGACCACTTGTTGCTGCTTGTTTCATGCTCTGATATACGCTCGTCCTTCCTTCTCCGGCTCCAATCAATCCGTAGATTGCATCCATGTCTCCGTTCGCAAGATTCTGTATCCATGTTGTCTGTTTTACGAGATTTTCAAGGTCTTCTGATACATCTCCGCCTTCCGCTTCTGTCTTACTCTTTGCATCCTTTGCTTTTTCAAAAAGTGGTTCTGCAACGTCAAGCAATTTTTTAATTGCACCCATTGTGGTTTTAAAATCTTCATCGCCTTTCAGGCTTTGTCCTGTATCAAAATAATAATCATTTAGTGGATCATAATCATATGTAGCAAGTTGTTCTGGCGTCATATTCATATATGCTTTCACTTTTTCTGAATCTTTTTCTGCTATTTTGTTTCCATATCCTTCTAAATCTCCGCCATACTGTTCATATATTGTGTTGTATACAAATTCGCCGCTGCGTGTTTCCAGCGCATTTACATTATTCAGATATTCGTTCTTATACTCACCTGCCGCCTGATTATACTCATTGTCTGTGATTTCTCCATTTGTTCTGGCGGTTTCAAGTGCGCCAATCTTCTTTACATATTGTTCTTCATATGCTTTACGTGCTGTGTCTTCCTGATTGTTTATTTCTCCAATCAGTTCTTCCATGGACTCTGGTGTAAGTTCTCCTCCATACTTTGTTCCAAGTAAGCTTAATTGCGCTTCAAATTCTCCTGTAGCTAATTGTGCTTTCAGATCTGCCATTTTCTGCTGAATCTCTGAAATGTTTGCGATTTCCTCCGGATCTAGTACTCCGTCGCTGAAAGCGTCGTTTACTGCCTTGCTTAGTTCCTTTCCAAGTGCCTCCATTTCCGTGTAGCTGTTCTGGTAAAATGCATTCACTTTGCTTTCAATTGCACTTATATCAGAATTTTCATCATCAATTCCCAATGTGAGGGCTACTGCATATCCTGTCTGCTGCACATATTCCTGCGCATTTTTTACATAATTATCAATCTCTGTTTTGTAAGAGCTCAGCTCGTCTTCTGTGAGCTCCATTCCGATAGATACTTTCCAGTCAGCTTTTTTGATATTTTCTAATGCCTCATTCATATTTTCTTCAAAAGTGTCCAATTTATCGTACTCTTCTAAAGAACTAAGCACTCCGCCCATCATGTCTATGCCGGTGATATGTTCTGCTGCCTGTTCAAGTTCTTTTGCAGATAACGCGATGCTTCCGAAATGATCTGCCAGATCCGCTTCTATCATCTTGTTTTGTGCATCCTCTGCTGCACCTGACAGTGCTGATAACGCAACTACTCCTAATTCGATTGCGCCGAGTGAAGTGTTGAGTGGATTTGTGAAAAACTGTGCTATTTTCATTCCTGTTGTTGCTGCTTTCACTGCTACAAATCCTGCTGCAATTCCTTCCAATCCACCGATAACTGCCTTTCGATTATCAATCAGCCACTCTCCAGCTGTTTCTCCGTACTTCCATGCGGTTTCAATCGCCTCTCCGGCTGTTTCGAGTGCCTCTGCAAATTCTCCTCTATGTGCCTCTGCGAATTCCACGATTGCATCTGTAGCTTTCGGTATCTCGTTTGCAATCCAAAGCACAAAATCTTTTGCATCATCTGAGAACACATCTGCAACGCGAATCTGCATGTCTTCCGTTGCTGAATTCAAAATTTTTTCTGCTGTTTTTAGTGTGTCTGCTGAGGTTTCATACATCCGGCCAAGTGCGCCGGAACTGTTTTCAATATATCCCTCCAGGTTATCCCATGCTGATATTCCTGTCGCCGTGTCTGTTTTGACCGACTCCAGTAAATATGCAAGGTCTGAATAATGGTGCGTTCCTGCAATCTTTTTTAAAGCCGCCGCCTTATTTTCATCTGTAAGCCCGGAAAGTGCGTCATTGATACGTATCAGTGTGTTTTCAAATCCTGCATATGTCCCGTCATCGTTCCAGATGCTTACTTTCAGATTTTTTAATTCTTTGATTGCCTCTGCGTTTCCGGCAAGCCTTACAAAAATTGCATTAAGTGCGGTTCCTGATTCCTCTGCTTTTTTTCCATTATCAGCGAGGATTCCTGTCGCTGTGATCGTGTCGTTTAAGCTTGCACCTAATACCCTTGCTGCTCCACCGGATTTTACAAGTGACTGCATAAACTCTTCTGACGTAGAATTCGCCTTGTTGTTTCCCATTACGAGTTTATCCAGATATGTATCCAGTCCATTTATTCCAATTCCTAATGCGTTCATGGAATCTGTCACCAAGTCACTTGTTGTCTGTAATTCCTTTTGTGTTGCTGCTGCCAGACGCAAAATCGGTGTTAACCCTGTTATTGACTGTTGTGTGTCCCATCCTGCGAGTGACATGTACTCTAATGCAGATGCAGATTCTGTCGCTGTGAAAATTGTATTCCTTCCAGCGTCCAGGGCTGCATCCTTCATTTCCAGAAACTGTGTAGTATTTGCGCCGGAGATTGATTTTACAGTCATCATCTCCTGTTCGAAGTCTTTGTAAACTTCCGTTGCACTGTTGACCGCGTAGGCTGCTGCTGTGCCTGCTGCGACTGCGCCTGCTGCAATTCCTGTGGCTAATTTATTATTAAAACTCTCGAAACTTTCGAGGTCCTTTTGTGCGTTTTTTAATGTTGTTTTCCAGCTTGGAGATGCTTTGGCTCCAAGTTTTACCTGCAATTCATATGTAGTTTTTGAAGCCATCTGTGCACCTCCTAGTTATTTTCCATGCGTGCTTTCCGCATTTCTTCATCTTCCTGATTAATTTCTGCGATTTCCTGTGCCATATCAAGCAAATCCGATATTGATATTCCGATCAGATAGTTATATGGTGTATTGATCTTCATTGAAATCCTGATTGCCAGTTTCTTCAGATTTTTTATTAAATCATCGCTGGCTCCTAGAACAAAAAATAGAGTGTGATCCTATTTTTAATTCTTTCCATGTCCTTCCAGATTAAGTTATTAAAAAATTCTACCGGAAGTCCTGTCACTCGCATTGCGATATGTTTCGTATATGTCAGGTCTCTAAATTTATTTCTTGGCTCATGGTTCATTCTTTCCATAACCTGATCGATCTCTGTTCCGTCTACTGTCGTTAATTCTTTTAACCCAGACAGGTCAACTTTTCTGATTCTCTCTCCATCGAAGTCGTACTCTCTGGTTAATTCAACTTCGTAAGAAAGTTCTCTGTTGATTTTCTCAATACTGCCTTTCTCATTTTTTACTGCATTATCTGCCGCTGCTTCAAGTTCTGCATTTTCGTTCATTTTTTTTAAATCTTCCATGTGCATTCTGCTCCTTCTTATTGGTGCCGGGAAATCCCCGGCACTTTTTTAGATATAGTCTAAAATATCTTTTGTCATATCAACGCCGCCGATGACTGCCTTGCCATTGAATTTGTCAATCTCTGTGACTACTTCTCCGGCAATTTCATCTTTGTAATACGTAACCTCTTTGGTTATGCTTGGATTTCCAAAACTTCCTTTTTTTAATCTTCCATAGTTTACGGCTTTGGTCATGCCTTTGACTGTGATTGTTCTATTCGATCTGTCTTTTTTATGTGTTTCCGGATCGATAAACTCCTGTGAGCTCCTCATAATCATAGGTTCATTATCCCGTGCTGCAATTTCCAATGTTTCTTTTGAAATATTGGAAAACGGAATCTCAATCTCCATGCTCTTATACTGCCCGACTGTCGGTGAATCATATTCCCCTGCCATTCCTGCAAGGTTGATAGTCTCAGACATATTTTCTAATTTTGGAAGTGTGATTTCATCTGTGATTCCAATCAGTCTGTTTGAATCTGCTGCTGTGCCCAGATAAACATTGAAATTTTCAATTTTATCAGGAATTAGTCTTTTTCCCATCTTTATTCTCCTCCTTCAAATGCCTTCCGCAAGATTTCTGAATCCCATGTAAAACGGTTTTCAATATATTCCATTGGCGTCCAGTCTGCGTATCTGGTCTTAAATACAAAACGTCCTTCCTCAATCTCTGAAATTGGATTTTCTTCTTTATCAAAGATCACTTCCGCTCCTGCAAGATAATCTGGCACTAATGCATTAAGATCAGCGTTAAAATTGCTCACGATGGAATCAATCACTTTTGTTTTTCCATCCGTGCCGATTTCTGATAAATACTCTGTCTTAAATCTATTCTCGATGTAATTTGACATCATTACACATTTGATGAAGCGGTTGCTTGGTTCCGTTTTATCCGGATATGCGACTGTGTTATTTCCCCAGCACTTCCATCCGCCAAGATAAGAAAATGACACTACTCCGGCTGCATTGATAAAGTTATTTACCTGTTTCTGTGTCATATGTATTTCTTTTCCATCTTCTAATACAACTCCTTCGATTGGAGCAGTCTTGTTGTCCGGCGATGTTGGTACTCCTTCGTTTTTCGTTGCTTCACTCTGCAGTACTGCTGCAACAACAGAGGAAGCATATACGCTGTATCCTCCCACAAGGACTTTTGGCCAGCATGCGACTGTCTGCCTTGCAAAACATCCCAATTTATCTTTTGCTGTTTTTACGTCTTCCGGTCGCACGGTTGTCTCTGATTCGATATCTACAATTGCGACTGCATTTGTAAGTTCTCCGATCAGCTCTGCTTTCATTTCAAGTGCTGCTGCCACCTGTGGTGATTTCGAGTATCCTGGTGCTGTGAGAATATCCGGGATCAGCTGGAATCTGCTGTAAATCTCATCCACGAGTTCAATTCCCGTTCTGATTCCATCCTCTCCTACTCCTCCGATGATATCCTCTTCTGTAACGCCTTTCGGGTTTAATTTACTGTAGGCGATCGTAAGTTTCTCTGCACCCTTTAATTTTCCAGTCTCTGATACTGCGATATTTACATAACCGTTTGCATCGAATGCTGCTACATAGTCTTCATCTGCTTTTCCCTGTGTATCATCCTTTGATACAACGAGCGTTTTTAAAAGGATTCCCTCTACTTCAACCTTTGTATTTCCTTTTGTCACCTGAAATTCTTCTCCGGCTACCGCTGTCACATGCTGTGGTTTTGAAGGATCTAATACATTGATCATTACAAGTGGTGCTGTTCCGATTTTCTGTAATGATACAAGTGTTGCCTGCATCAAAGTGTAATCTTCGTAATTTGTGCAGATTCCGAGATTTTCCTTCACTTCTCCTCTGTTTTTTACCAGATATGGTGTATTTACCGCTTTTTCCGGATCATCCAGTAAGTTAATCGGTGCGGTACCGATTACCGCATGTACCCTTGCTGCTTCTGATACTTCAATTGAGATGTCTGCGTCTCTGGTTGTACTGATGCCGTGTTTGTAGTTCGTCATGATTTACCTCCTGCTTTTTCAATTTTTGCATATGTGATGTTTAGGAAAGATCCTTCTCTTACAATCTCTTTTCTCGTCTCCGGGACTTTGTCCAGTGTCACAAAGAGATTTTCTGCGAGAGTGTTTACTTTCTTTGCGCTTTCTATTACTTCCTTCGGTTCGTACCGGAACACCTGATTTTTCCGCACGATTCCTTTTAAATCCGGGCCTAAATAAATCACTGTCATACCAAGTCCCTTATCCCTTCTATATTTATTTCTGGCAGTTTCCATTTTGTAATGTAATCACATTCGTAATAATTTTGATAACACTCCTGATTGAACCGTTTTTTTCTCTGTGGTTCCATCTCGTACATGTCTGCAATGATTCCTTTTTTGCACAAATGTAGGTCGATCTGGTTCATAATGTTTGCGATTATCATATTTCCCTGATGATCGGTATCTTCATTGAATGGAACATAGGCGCTGATCAACATGTGTACTGTTACAATCCATCTTCCCTCTGAATCTGTATCTTCATCATCAAGCATTACTATGATGTAATTCTCCTGTGCCTCGTCTTCGTCATCATCTTTATATGGTTTGTCCTGCCTGTATACATTGAAGTCTTTCCATGTTTCTCCATCCTGCCTTTTAATACTCTGATGTTCCAGTACTTCTTTCACTTCTGTTATTAAAGCTTCCTGTAAGTCAAGATCTGTCATTTCACTACTCCTTTTAATACTGCATCTATCTCATGGTCGAGTCTCTTTTGCAAGACCGGTCCTGCTGTCCTCTGGAATCTATCCATGATCGTGTCTTGTTTTAAAATCTGAGGTATTGCCGGTCCTCCTACTCCTACGAGCTGGGAATCTCTTTTTGCGGTACGTCTTCGGAATAATCCGACAAATTCACCGTCTTCTCCGCTTCGCACTTTCTGGATGAACGGTTTGTTTTCTCCTCGCATTTCAACTTTTCCATGGCCTCTTTTTACTGCCGCTTTATATATTGGGACATTTGGTGTACCGTGCGACCAATGAATAATCTTTCCTGGTGACACAGCTTTTTTGCCATTCCACAGATATAAATTTCTATGTCTGTCCGTGTATTTGAGTGTTGCTACCGGATTTGAATAAGTCGCTTTTGTGATTTTCAGTATGTTTTTGCCATTTACATCATGTTGTGACAGATAATATCCTTTTCTAGCTTCCTCTGCGATCGCATTTTTTCCAGATGTGTACGATCTGTTTACTGCCCTGACAATTACTTTTGTCGATTGGCTTTCTAAAGCTCCCAGTCTCTCTTTCACTTGTCCTTCGTCTACATAAATCGATTGAACCAGCATTGTTATCTCCTACACTGCGTGTCCGCCAATGATCAGTTTGTAAATTCCGTCCGCATGATCTACACTCTGTACAAAATAATTTTTTCCGTCCAGATTGATCACTGCGTTTGTTGTTACTTTTTTTCGCATATCCTTATCCCTGATATAAAGTGTGTAACTTAATTTGTTGATTGCAGTTTCTTTCGGGTTTATGGTTGCTTTCATCATACCGTATGTCATTTTTGCATCTGTTTTGGATAAGTTTGTCAATACAACTTCACATTCTTTTCCATCAATCACATGTGCAGATGCAAATTCTTCCATATCAAAAAATGTCTGGTCTATATCTTCCTGATATGCCTCTTTAAAGTCCATCTTTTGCTTCCTCTGACTTTTTTGTCTCTTTTTTGCCTGCTGCTTCTTCTATGAGTCCTGCCAGTTTCATCCATTCTCTATCGATCTTGGACAGACCTGTTACAGTCTGTCCTTTTGTATAACTTTTTTTACCAACAATGACTGTCGTTTTTGCTGTCAGCATAAAACTCCTCCTTAGTCGCTGTATGTTTCATTCTGGTATATCAATACGCTTTCGTATAAATCTTCAAGTTTCATGTCTGTTGACAGACCTGATAAACCGATTGATTCCGCATAAGCGATCACATCTGCTTTTTTGTTCATTGCCTTAATCTCTGCCTCTGATTTAAGTGTTACGCCTGACTGTGCCGGTTCATCTGTGTCTACACTGTTGTCTGCATCATTCTGGCTCTTTGCGATGTCATCATGGATATTTGCCACGAGCCATCCGTCGCAATCATAAGGATATGGCACTGGTCGGGAAAACATCTGTACTTCCATCATGTTGTTATCTTCGCTTGCTACAACTCTTGGCACGATTCTTTCCGCAAAGGATTTGAATGTTCCTCCCTTTACGAGTGTAACCTGTGCATATACGGTTGTTCCCATGTTTGGATGGAGCATTGCGATTGTACCCTTTGGCAGGAATTCCTTTATTGTTCCGTCTGCATCTTCATAAACTTCGTCGTAGGTGTACATATCGAAGATGACTCCGTTTACGTTGATTTTTCCGTTATTGGTAACTCCGTCCGGAAGTTCTTTCTGATCGATCACTCCTGTATTAACATGGAGTTTATTGTAAAATTCTAAAAACTCCTTGTCTGTCATGAGATCCATTGATACATCTGATGCAAAATCCAGATCTACTGCTTTCACTCCGCGTCGTTTTAAGATTGCAGCCATTTTATAAAATTCCTGAATCTTTTCTGATGTTGTCATTTCTCCCCATTTTTTTACAAACTTATATTTATTCTTAAATTCCTCTTTACTGTAGAATCTGAGCAGCATCTGTTTGTAATTTGTTCCTTTTGCGGCATCTTCCGCTGTAGAATAATGTTTCATTACAATCTGACCGGTTGTGATAATCTCGGTACACATGAGCTCCTGCCGATTGTAGATTGCCCTGCGCATATCGTCCATATGCTCTGCTTCCAGTTCTTTCTCCCGGTCTTCCGGCTTGCGGTTCGATTCGATTGACTCGCCAAATGCTTTTTTCTGAAGCTCTTCTGGTGTGATTGGCATCTTAAGTGCAATATAAGGTGCTTTTACTTCGTATGCGCTGTATCCTTCTGATTCCATTGGAATACCATTTACGACAGGTACTACAAATGGTGCTATTTTTCTTGTACCTTTCTTCATTTCAATAAGTGCTTTTTCTGAATAAAATGTTCTGCCATCCGGGAAGTAACGGTCTTTAAAAAATTTGGCAACCGGATACATTTTTTTTACTGTGTTGATCAGTGTCTGTGTTTCAACTACCATCTTCTCTCTCCTTTACTTTAAATAAATTCCTTTTTCTCTTAATTTTTCGATATCTGCACTTGTAAGTTCCGGCGTTGCTTTCACTTTTCCTGTATGGAAAGTGCCACTGATATATACCGGTACGCTGATATCTGTATCATCTGCCGCATACCCTGTTGTCTCTGCTACGATCACGCTAGGTTCTCCGCTTGCGGCATGTACTGCGTAAGTTCCATCATTACAGTCAAGCACCTGCCCTCTTTCCAGACTTCCTGCTGTTTCTGATGTAATTGAAACCTGTACAATTTTTGCATCAAACTGGTGTGTTGCATCGTAAATAAGTGGATCGTTCTTCACTTCGTATGCCTGTTTGTTTAAAATGCTCATTTTTACCGTCCTTTCCTCTGATTGACATATGCTGCCATTTCATCTTCGTCTGTTGTATTGTCAGTTTCTCCAGTGTCTGGTTTTCCGGTTCCTACATCTCTGACTCCTGAATCGTTCACATCTGCCTCTGCTGCACTCATGTATGATTCAGCAATCTTGTTGCCCTCTGCCAGCGCTTTGTATGCAAGTGCCGGACCATCTAACTGATTTTCTCCATATTTTGCATCGTCCAGCATCTCTGCACTGACTGTTTTAGCCAGTTTATCCAGCGACTGGATCCTGTTTCTTTCTGCGTCTGCCCCTTCTTTTTCTCTTGTTGCGAGCATTGCATCCATTTCTGTCTGCGCTTCCGGGTTTTCTTTTAAAAACTCGTTTAATGTCATCTTCTCGTTTCCTCCTTTTGAATTTGTTGGTGTATCAGATACGGCATTTTCACCGGTATTCTGCGGTTGCACCGGTGCAACTCCCTTGTTGTCCGGTCTGCTGTTTTTTTCTTCTATCTGTTTTATTGCACTTGCCAGTTCCAAGAGCTTATCTTCTGGTATAATGACTGGTGCTGTCGCTGCTGCGACAACTCCCATAATATTTATATCTGCTGTCTGCTCTGTTCTGTTTGGATCTCCGCATATGTATCCATCTGCAAAATGCTTTTCAATCGCGGTCTGTGGACTCATGTATGTGTCATTGTCCATTAATGTCTGTATTTCATCTCTGCTTAATCCGGTTTTTCTCACATATGCATTGATAAGTCCCTCGTTGAACTCTCTCAGTGCATCCGAAGACATCTGCATGTCTCTGTAATCTCCTGATGCGCTCGACTGTGTATTATGAATCATGAAAATAGCTGCATCTGACATTAAAGTTTTATCTGCCGCACATGCTGGCAATGTTGCTGCTGAAGCCGCCACAATAACATGTGCTGTTACATTTCCCTGATATTCCATGATTGCCTGGTACATTTCCATTCCAGCTGCGCATACTCCGCCGCTTGAATTAATCTCAATCACAATATCTTCATTGCCTGCAGCTTCTAAATCCTCTTTTAATTTTTTTGGCGATGCATATTCCATTCCCAGCCATCTGTATACCCAGTCTGAGCTGCTTGTTATGATCGGACCTTTGATTTCTATTTTCTTCTGCATATTATTCCTCCTGTCTGTTTGCCTCTGCCAGGCTCTTATTCTCATTCATCAGCGTTCTTACATTGTCGTCATAATCACTTCCGTTAATTGCTGCACATTCGTCTTCATGCGTTGATAGTCCGTGTTCCATGCGTGTAACTGCTGCATTTACTTCCTGTACCGGATTTAAGCAACCCTGCGCCGGTCCTGTCCATGTTGCGCTTGCGTATGCCTGCTTTATGAGTGGATCTGTGAAAAATCCCGGAATATTTATTCTTCCGCTTCCCACTGCCTCTGCGAGCCATAATTCATATACTGGCTTGCAAAAATCATCAATGAACCATTCTCTTCTTGTAGAAAAATGTCTCCATGTCTCATTTAAGGCACCTTTGCTCGCGGAAAAATTATTTGTAAATTTTTTCATGAGCACTTCTGGTGATATTTCCAGTGCTGCGCCTATCATTGTCGTAAAAGCTGTTACAAATCCGTCATAATTTCCTGATGGATGTTTGCTTTCTACCGCTTCTACTTTTTCTCCTTCTTTCAGGAAATTAATAATTCCGTTTCCAAGCCGGTACTCATTATCCTGCCTGCTTGGATCTGGATATGTATCATCGTCCCAGTCGTCATCCTCGGAATCTACACCTGAAAATCCTTCGATCTCTTCCCCATCTTCTGTACTTACAAAAAGTGCAAATATTGAATTGATGACTGCTGCCATGATTTCTGCTTCTGTGTATCTGGTTAACTGCTTGATCGATGTGATTACCGGTGCGAGAAATGGAACTCCTCTGTACTGTTCTGCACGTTCCGCGTTGAACACATGCAGTATGTTTGGATTTCCGGTATTTTTCCCTCTTTTTACAACCCTCTTCCATGTTGTCTGCGTTGTGCCGTTTTCTCCCGGAAAGTTTGAGCTTATGTGATATGCTACTACCTTTCCATCTTTATCTATTTCTACACCGTTCATGATCCTGTTTCCTGACTTTGTTGTCTGATCGTATCCGTCATATGTACCATCGAGACTTCCCGGCGTTGAAATTCTGTCTGCCGTTACCAGTTTCAATCTCAACCGATACGGCATGTAACTTGTTTTTTCTCCGTAAGCCATTAAGATAAATTCTTCGCCGTTCATGAGCCAGTCGTTAAATACAATCTGCTGTAACTCGTAAAAATTGTTTAGATCGCATATGTCGCACAATGTGCTCTCTGCCCATATTGCAAACTCTTTTTTGATTAATCGCTGTATGTCCGCTGCTTCCTCTTTGCTAATACCCAGGAATTCATAATCAATCTTTGGTTTCGGTTTTAACCCAATCCCTACACAGCTTGTTCTAGTGGCTTTGATTGCTGCCGTGCCTATCGGAGCATTCATATACAGATCTCTGGTTCTTTGTCGTAATTCTTTTCGGTTCATTTCAATGTCGCTGCTTGGCGACAGGCTCTCGTCATCGTACCCTTTCGCCCATGATTCCGATTGTGATGCTCCTCCGTGTGAGTATCCTGTATTTGTAAATTTTTCCGCTGCACTAATTCTGGCGTTTAATATCATCGTGTTTGCTTTTGTTTTTGCAATCTGATTCTCTATCTGTGCCTGTTCAAGAGCTCTTTTTTGTTCTTTTGTCTTTTTTCGTTCTGCAAAAAATCCCATATGTTATCACCCCAGCGGTATTGCTCTTGCCATCCTGCGTTTTGTTGTTCCTCTTGTTTCATAAGCATTGATTGCACGCTCATACGCATTTATTTCTTCTGATATTTCCTTTAGGCTGGCTCTTGTCATCTTGTTGTCTCCAATTTCGTATGCCTGACCACCAAGCAATATCTTTTTTCTCGCCTTTTTCAAGTCTTCCAGCGTCTCTTTTGCATCTAATAGCTGGTTTTTATTTCTGATTGTTACTGTCATATCATCCCTCAATTCCGTTAATGCTTCGTCTTACTGTGCGTTTTGGTGGGCGCTTGCGCATATAATTGACCCCGTGCTTTATTTTTTCTTCTAATTTGTCCCACTCCGGTCTTATCAACTCCACTGTTGCGTAATTATAGTTAAACAGATCAAAAGGTTCGTTTCGTTCTCTGGTCTTTTTCCATACTTTTTTATAAACACCATTCACTTTTTTTAGAACCTGCTTTTCAGATGTCAAACCTTCGAAATACTCATCATCGTATCCTCTTGCATCTCCTGCCGGAAAGTGGCAGTACCCGGCTCCCGGTTCTACAATTCCTAATCGGTTTGTGATGTCTTCTTTTCCTGAATCAACACCGATAATATGTATAAGCGTTCTGCCAACTATGACTTCTTTTCCGTTTTTTTCATCTTTGATCTGTACGACTGTTCTTTTATAAAGCAGTGGAATATTTGGTTTTCCTGCATATCCTTTGATTCCGTAACATTTTTTTCCTTTTTCTTTCATTTCTTTGACCCATGAGTACACCTGATTGGTGTATGAGCCTCCTGTGTCAATAGAAAAACCTGCAATATTGAGTGCATTTCCGTCCTCAAAGTAAAGCGTCTGCTCCAGATATGCCTCTAAATCTTTCCACGGCTCTTTTGTGATCAAATCTCCATAAATTTCTGTTTTGTAAATTCCCCATGTCTCATAATCTCTTGCCCATCCTCTTATTTCTACCTCGAATCTGTCTTTCTGTACGTCTATCGCCGCTGTCAAAAGCAGTACTCCTTCCGGTATATCTGCCGGATATACTTCTGCTCTCGATTTCAGTGTCTTGTTATCCACAGTTTCTTCCGCATATGCTGTTTCTTCCCACACTTCTCCTAAAACTGTGTTGGTAAAAACTTTCAAATCTTCATAGTCATGATATTTTTTTCTTTTTTCATCTGCGTCTTTAAAGTTTTGTATGATTTCTTCCCAGTCCACGAATGGACTGCAAAGCTCGTTTAACTTGAATGACTTTGCTTTTTTTCTTTCTGGATGTGTTTCAATCCATTTATGTTTGCTATCTTTCCATGCTCTTTCCGGCACTAGCACTCCGCAACCTTTGCATGCCATCGACACGCTTTCAAAATCAACCCTTTTAAAATCGTAAGGTTGCCATTCTCCGCATTCCGGGCACTGCACACACCATTGCGCCATGCTTCCTTTTTTGTATGCGTCTTCAATTTTGCTTCGTCCGGCAATCGTTGGTGTTGATGTTTTAATATGTTTTTTATTCCAATAACTTGTAGCTCTTTTTTCCGCGAGCTTAATCGGGTTTCCTTCGCTTCCTGCTGATTCCGGGAATCGGTCTACTTCGTCCATCCATATCACCCTTCGTGGATCGGATGCTAACGAACTTGGAGAATTCGCGCCTGCAAGTGCAATATTTCCTCCTGGATAGCTTTTTAATCTAATTGTATTTTTTGAATTTCTAGCTTTTGGTTCTGATACTTTACTGGCTAGTTGTGGTATATCCGAAATCATTTGTGCTAATCGCGTTTTTGAAAATCTCTCGGCATCATCAATTGTTGGCATGACCATCATCTGGTTTGATGGTTCGTAATCGATATAATATCCGATCCCGCATATGATAATGGTTGTCTTTCCTACCTGTGAGGAGCTCTGCACAGAAACGTCTATCACTTCTGGATCAGTGATTGCATCCATGATCTGTTTCTGATATGGAATTGTGTTGGAAGAGTAATGTCCGGCTTCATTTGATCCTGCTGGAAGTATCATGTATTTGTCAGCCCACTGACTGATTGTCATGTTTTCCTTTGGTCTTAATGTTCCGGCGAGCCTGCACATCAACTGTAATGTGTGCCAGCTTACTTCTTTACTCATTTCCTTCGTCAACTCCTAACGTATTGAGACCGTCCCCGGAAATGTCAATGTGTTCGTCCGAATAAAAATCTGCTGCATTGTAGTTTGATAATTCCACAAGCGCGTTGTCTATTTCTTCCTTCAAGATTCTTTGTATTTCCGCTCTCTGTTTTCCTTCCAGCTTTTTTGCAAGCTTAGACGGCAGTGCGGTCATCTTTGACCGGAACTTCGTAAACATATCTGTCATTACAGCTTCTACGTCTTCCGCTTTGTGTACCTGTCCTTTTATCAGCTGTAATTTAATTTCCGTGATCTGCCTCTTTATTTTTTCGTGCTGTGCTTTCTCCTCTTCCCAATCTAATATTTCCTCTCTATCTACCGGCTTTTGAGGTGCCTTTCCAGCATTTGCAATTTTCAATGCGGTGATATACCCTTTTGCCGAATTCCAGAACAAATACTTGCCGTGTGAATCACGTGCTACAATGCCCTTGTCTGCCAGGTCTCTAATTGTCCTGTCCTTCACACCAAATAAGGCTTCCAGCGTTTTTGATGGTACTGTAATCTGTTCAAATTCTTCCGCGTTTTTGACTGCCATTTTCCCTCCAAATTCGGCAATGCCTATAAAAAATACTTATTAGCTAGCCGGACGTTGGGCTCGCCGACCCGCAATGCATTTTGAAAATTCCCGAAAGAACCTACCCGGCGTGCCTCCTCATACCGAGTGTTTTCGGCATTTGGGGCACAAGAAAGGACGTCAGATCAATTTGATCTGACGCCCTTTATCTGCCTGTCAATGTTCTATGGGGATTCGTTTGACATTATCATTATAACTCATTCCGACCGAACAAACCGAACACTTTTATTTTTCTGTATAGAAAAAGACGGCTATATTTCAAGCCGTCTTTCCTTAGATGGTATTTAATTGTCCTCAATTCCTTTCTGAGTATCATCAATCAATTGATCAACCATCTTTTCCGCTTTTTCATAATCCTTAGATTTTAAAACTTCCCTTAAATCCTTCAGATCCTGTAAAAGTCTTCTTAAATAGCTTTTAAATACGCTCATATCTTCGCTCATTTTTCTCCTTTCTGGCTTTCGCCTATTGTCTTTCGACAATATAATAATACATTTTTGTGTATCATCTGTCAATACTAAAAGTACATTTTTGTGTATTTATTTAATATATTCTAAAATATCGCAGGGCTGGCAGTTTAAGCGGTCGCATAAATACATAATTGTATCAACGCTAACATTTTGATTTTTTACAAGACGATTAACCAGTGTTGGAGATAAATTAAACTTCTCTTTATCTTTTAAATCAGCTTTTTTTACTCCTCTTCTTTCCAGTGTCTCCCATAATCTTCTATATGAAATAGAACCACTGTAAATGTTCTTTCTCTTTTCTGCTGTCTCTGTCATCTGGTGCGCTCCCTTCTTAATATTATATAATATATGATACATCATTGTGTATTTATATGTCAATCTTTACTTTTCTGTACACTTTTGTGTATTTTGTATGTTTTTCTAATACATCTTTGTGTATTTTGTATATTGATTTTAAGTACATCTTTGTGTACTATAATCTCGACAAGAAAACAACAGCAATAAAAAACGGAGGTAATCAGATGAAGATTAGAAAAACCTTGAAGAACAGTAATACAGGCAAGAATGCAACGGTTTATGAGCACAGTAATAAGATTATCGTTGTCATATCTCCTCAGGGTGTGGTCATAGATAACACGGCGCTTGAAAGAAAAGAGTTTGATTCTCTTGCAGAATATGAAGCATTTGAAAAATCTTTTGCGCCGGCAAAGATTTCTGTAGCTGGACCATTTAAAAAAGTCCACTAACACAATTCTTCGGCGGTTTTATAAATGCATTAAAAGAGATGAATCCGAATTATAAGATAGCATAGGCAAGCGGTGGCGTTTACCGGGGTTCAATTCCCCGGCTTGTCCTTCCCGGATAACCGGAAAAATTTTAAAAATACGGAGGAATTAAAATTATGACAGGATTAGAATTTTTAAACAAAGAGGCTCGTAAGTTGGCTAAAAAGTGTGCAGAGGCAAGACGCTGTGTTGAGGTTGGTTGTTTTCTTTCTTACCAGATTTTCAACCCGGCACTGCAAAATCTTCTGTTGATCCATAACGCTGTTTCTATCGGCAGCGATGGTAATAAAGTTCTCGTTGAAATCACGTTTGAGGACAATTATAAAATCTGCAAATGGTTTGAAACTGGTCGCTCTGAAAATGCATTTATGGAGGATTAAGATATAAAATTTACCGCCGGATCACTGCTGGCGGTAAATTTTATATTTCAGCAGAATAGTGTTATAATTATCGCAGTCTTAACTAGGTGTAATAAAAAATCGGAGGTTAATAAAATGCACAAGTTAAAAGGTATACAATTATCAGTTGATGAATTGAAAACGCTTAATGATGCACACATTATCATTTCAGAAATGCAGGACGCACCAACTCTGAGAGTCTGGCACGTTTGAAGGACAATTTAGGAAATCTTCTAACCCTTGTCGTTGAAGATGGTGTATATACCGCTCTCGATGAAAATTAAATCCTATGCAGTCATGCATTTACAACGGTGACATTTATTATGCTTTTACTGATGAATGAATGTTTTATAGCGTGGGCGATCACCCACGCTATTTTTATGTCTGTTTCAAAAACCGCTTTATCTCCATGCGCACGGCATCCTCGCTGTTTCCCGGTCCGAGTTTTTTTGCTGTCTCTCTCCATGTCATACCGTCTATGTATCGATAACGCATGATGTTTCTTTTCCTGCTGTCCTCAATGCTGTCAATGTACTTCTCTACGCTATCTGTTAATGTTTCGAGCTTTTTTTCTATTTCCCACAGCCTCATGTTCTTTTGAAGCAGCAATGTTTTTTTCTTGCTGTATTCCTTATCTGGGAAGCCTTCAACTTTTATCTTCTCTCTTCCGCCTGAACCTCCTTTCACAATGTCGCCGACGCTGTGCATGTTTTCTATCCTGTTTAGCTGTCTCTCCGTCTCCTGAATGCGCTTTTTTACGTCCTCTCTCTCATGCCGTGCTGCCTCGTACTGCGTTAATATGTTTTTTGTCATGCAAGCCTCTTTCTGTTGCACCGGTGCAACTGTTATTCTAGGTACTGTTTTAATGTTTTTAAATTCTGCATGTGTTTTTCCAGAGATTTTTCTAGTTCTTTCATTGTTGTTTTTACTGCTTTTATCTGATCCTCTATGTTGTCTATGTTTTTCTGCACAACGATCATCTCTTTCCTTACTGCGGTTTTTACAATGTCTGGTACTGCTGCATTTTCGCTTTCTGATGTTTCTATGCCTTTATCTTCCGGTGCTGCTGCATGTACGTTTTCTGCTGGTTCGTTGCCGTTTTCCTTTGTGTCTTTTCCGATCATGTCCGCTGTGCCTGCTGCAACTGCTGCCGCTATGCTCTCGGCAGTGTTTTCCTCTGTTGATGTTTTCTCTGTCGTACCGAGTATTTCCGGCGTTTCTGCCGCTTTCTTCCTTCCTCTTTTTGTTGTTTTTATTTTAAATCCCTGCTCCTTTAATGTTCTTATGATCTCTTCCCTGCTGCATGCGTTTAATTCTGCGAGGATGTTTATCTGTGCGCTCTGGTTTACCGCTCTTCTGTAGCTGCCTGCTATCTCTTCCGGTGTCATTTTTAACATGTTTTCTACCTCATGCTTTCAATGTGCTTATTAATCTCATCCGCTGTCTCTGATGGTCCGTAGCTTAATAATTCCGTTGCCGCTCTCGCCATAAGGCTCTTTGTTTTATTTCTTCTGGTTCTCGCATAGAACTTCTCAAGCCGCTTTGTATCCTGGTATAACGAGATCTTTTTATAATCTTCTCCCCAGACTTTTTTATGCCTTTCCACAATCAGTTTTCTGTACGCTTCCGGTATGTCTGCACGTTTTAATATCATGTCTAATGTGTTCAGATCCATATCGGGATCTTTCTCGCTGTTTACGCAACCCGGTGCTAAAATGACTGCTGCAATGTTCTGCATATATTCCTCTGTCTTCTCTCTTTCTTCTGTCACACCCTGTATCGTTTCTTCCAACTCTTTCAGGATCTCGCTGTGTGTATATTCTACTTTGCAGTTTAAGATGTCTCTCATGATCTCCTTATGTGTGCATGTCGCATCTTTTGTGTAATACATTACTCTGTCTCTGTCTGCGCTCCTGTCAATGAATGCCGGGTAAATAAATGCTACATTTGGATTTCCTACGATCCAGTCTCTGTTGATCGGTGTGATCGCATTTTCCTCCTCGTTGTATTCCAGTCCCGGCTTTTCAAGCGATACCGGGCAGATGATGCACTGTATGTATTCGTAAACTTCCTCTGATTCATCTAATTTTCCGTTATCGCTCGTATATTTTAATATGTCGTATGCATCGTGCAACAAGAGGATCAGGTAGTTACCCATGTAATCGTAGTTGCAAATGATTTTATCTATCATTTCATCCACTGCTGCTTCATCTTTCAATTTTCCGTTTGTGAGCCGCTGTAAAAATCCCTGCGTCTGTTTTAAATCCGCCGGATCAAATTCTAATGTCAGCATTTTCTCATCGATCTTCGTTGAGTAGATTTTCTTGATAATGTTTAAATATTTGAACATTTCGGCATCTTCCATGTTCAAAAATGTCTCATTGAATCTTGTTATGATGTTTTTTTCTGCATCCACGTATGCACCGGCGATACGTGTGATTGTGCATGTTTCAGGCTTTAAGCGTCTGCTCAGTTCTCTGATGTCTTTTGCTGTTGTTTTCATTGTTGTTCTCCTCTCTTTTTTCTTTATCTTTTTAATAACAGTCTGTCGTCAAACCATTTTATTGTGCCACCGCCAAACTTTACTTCCGGCTGTCTGATAATGCTTTTTCCTATATGTTTTACTTCACCGTTTTTTATTACAGTGAAAAAATGCAATGTTGTTTTATCCATGTTTTCAATACCTCCGCTAAAGTTCAGCTTAGTCTTGTTTGAAATGGAAAACCTCTTTGTATTTTTTCTCCTTTTTCCATTCACTTTCAATTTTCATAACTTCTTCAAAAGATAAATCCGTCAATGTCTCGCCCTCACAATCCTTATGAGGTTGTCTGAAATGACCTACTACCGTATATTTATTTCCCATATTTTTCATTCCTTTCTTGATTAAAGTTCAGTTTAAGTGATTATTAATAAAGTTCTATAGTATCTCCAATATGTCCGTCCTCAATTTCTCTTATATGAACTTTCCCATCATTTTCAGCTTTCGCCTTATCATATAATTCACCAAGGATCCTATTCACTGATAATTCCTCAAGCTGTTCTCTGTTTCCGTGAATTCCATTTTTCATTTTTTTGTATCCTCCATTAATTTCTAAGTTAACCAACACATACAACGGCAACTACAGAATTCTTTTTCAGTCCATTATCCTTGCAAAAATCATTCCAAAAATCTTGCAATTCATTTTGTGCTGTTGATGCAGCGTTAACTGTAAATTCTGTTTCCATTATGTCTTTATTTTCCATGTAGCTTATCTGGTATGTTGGCTTATATTTTTCTGCGCATTCCCAGATCCTTTTCTTAAATGCTTGCTTTATAGTCGCCATCTTCAACACTCCTCTGTTCTGTCCTAACTTCTCACCATGCTCAGTACTTCTTACATTTCCGATATACTTCCGGATCAAATTTCTAAGTTTACATATCGAACATGCTTATTTGTCCGGGTACATCATTGCTCTGCATCCACCATAAATATACTTCCTCTCCGCACGTCCACTTTGTGTTCTTTCCTCGGAATCTCCTCATTTCAAGCATCCTATCAAATGCTCTTATATATGCAGTTTTATATTTGGGGAAATCATATATTTCCCGTTCTCTCTGACATTTTTTTGCCAGAGGACAGGCTATACACCCAAGTCTATCATATCCCCAGGAATACATCTCGCAAACCGGTATATTTTCGCCATTGATAACGTTCCATATATCCACTGCTTTCCAGTCAATAATTGGATTAACTACAGTTTTAGCTTTCATCTGGCAGTTTTCAAATAACCGTCTCGTATCGTCATTGTCTGTTATAAGCATTTTTTCATCAGAAACGCCTATGCTTTTATTCGCTGTCTTTCCGAGGACTTCAAATGCACTCCTACTGCTTCTCGCCGAGCTTTCTTCCCATCTAACACCAGTGGCAATCATCCGGTTTGCATTTCCACCTTCTTTCAATTCTGAACAGCAAT